>JAEEGH010003318.1_pt1 | contig 42491 bp, 37 predicted proteins | sample 9134181 | NCBI WGS metagenome assembly JAEEGH01 (sample SAMN16246544, study PRJNA631951) | gut metagenome | biome: gut microbiome; feature: rumen; material: DP-attached | host: Bos | place: Iran: Karaj | collected 2018-10 | reverse complement strand
TCTCCATCGCCTATACCGACTCCGTACGTGAGGAGAAGGGCGGCACCTACGGCGTCAGCGTCGATTTCGAACTCGACAAGGATGACAAGCCCAATGCCACGATGAAGATCTCCTATAATGCCGATCCAAGCCGTTACAACGAGCTGAATCCGATTGTCTACCAGCAGCTGAAGAACATTGCCAACAACGGCCCCGCAGCCTCATCAATGCAGAAGGTGAAGGAATACCTGATCAAGCAGTATGCCCAGGCTGCCATCACCAACGACTACTGGAGCTACATCATCTGGCACGAGATTGACGACGATACCGACTTCGACCGCGACTACTGCAAGATGGTCAGCGACATGACTGCCGCCAACGTGCAGCGTATGGCTCAGCTGCTCTTAGCTGCCAAGCGCTGTATCGAAGTGACGATGCTGTCAGAATAAAAAGATTGCCTATGCAAGCATACGGTTTTCATATTTATTCTTAATTTTTGAGGGGGAAAACGCGAAGTATCCATAATTTTTCGTAACTTTACACCCTGATTTAAATGTATATGGGTATTAATTCGCAAAAACTAATGGATATGAAAAGATTGTTATTCTGCCTCATGGCAATGATGGGCGTGCTGACAATGACAGCACAGAGTGTTTATGATTTCACGGTGAAGGACGATGCAGGCAAGGACGTGTCGCTTGCTGAGTACAAGGGCAAGGTGCTACTGATTGTGAACACCGCCACGCGATGCGGATTCACACCACAGTACAAGGACATGGAACCGCTCTACCAGAAGTATCACGCTCAGGGCTTTGAGATTCTCGACTTCCCCTGCAACCAGTTCGGCCAGCAGGCGCCAGGCACGATTCAGGAGATTCACAGCTTCTGCACAGCCAATTTCGACATCCATTTCCCGCAGTTCGACAAGATTGATGTGAACGGCGAGAATGCCCATCCGCTCTACACTTGGCTGAAGGCGCAAGCTGGCGGTGGCGATATCAAGTGGAACTTCACCAAGTTCCTCGTCGGTCGAGACGGCAAGGTCATCAAGCGTTACGAGTCGCGTGATCAGATTGCCACCATCGAGGCCGACATGCAGATGGAGGTGAATCCCGTGCTGAGTAACATGATGGCCCGTCGCTCCATTCGCAAATATCTCGACAAGCCTGTGGAGCACGAGAAGTTAGAAGTTATCGTGAAGTGCGGTATCAATGCACCGAGTGGCATGAACCGTCAGCCGTGGATTATCCGTGTGGTGGAAGACCAGAAACTGATAGTTGACGTGAACGAGGTGTTCAAGCTGGAGAACCCCGAGCAGGTCGCACGCGACAAGGACTTCAAGAATATGTTCCGCAATGCACCGAACCTTATCTGCGTCTGCACCCCAGCCAATGGCGGTGGCGAACTGGATGCAGGATTGCTGGGCGAGAACATGATGCTGGCAGCACAGTCAATGGGATTAGGTACATGTTGCTTGGGTGGTCCTGTGCGATTCCTGCTGTCGAACGAGAAATGCAAGTTCTTCCTCGACCGCCTCGACATTCCCGCTGACTACAAGCTGAATTATATCCTCGCCATCGGTTATCCTGACGAGCAGCCAGATGCCAAGCCCCGCGATGCCTCGAAGGTGAAGTTTATTAAGTAAGTAATATGATTTAGGTATTGCATAATTCTATAAATTATTGTATCTTTGCATCCGATGACAACGACACTGATCATAGGACTGTTGATTCCGCTGCTGGGCACGATGCTCGGCTCGGCTTTCGTGTTCTTCATGCGGGACGAGATGTCGGCGCGATTGCAGAAGTTGCTGTTGGGCTTTGCTTCGGGCGTGATGGTGGCTGCATCGGTGTGGTCGCTGCTCATTCCTGCGATGGAGATGGAAGTGGAAAGTGGGAAATGGAGTGTACTGCCTGCAGCTGTGGGATTCCTATTGGGAATGGGATTCCTGCTGCTCATCGACGAACTGACGCCACACCTGCACATCGGTACAGATAAACCAGAAGGTATGCGCTCGCATCTGTCGAAAACGGCCATGCTGGCCCTCGCTGTCACCATCCACAATCTGCCTGAAGGCATGGCTGTGGGCGTGGTGTTCGCAGGAGCGGATAATGGGGCGACGAATATTTCTTTGGCCAGTGCCATCGCTGTATCATTGGGTATCGCCATTCAAAACGTCCCCGAAGGCGCCATCATCTCCATGCCGATGCGGGCAGCCGGTAATAGTCGTTGGCGTTCGTTTCTGCTTGGTTCTCTGAGTGGAGCCGTAGAACCCATCGGTGCCATCGCCGTCCTGTTGCTTGCCTCACTGCTCATGCCCGCCCTCCCATACACGCTTGCCTTTGCAGCAGGCGCCATGTTCTACGTCGTGGTCGAAGAACTCATCCCCGAAGCCTCTAACGGCCAGCACTCCAACCTCAGCACCATCGGCTTTGCCATCGGCTTCGTCCTGATGATGGTGCTCGATGTCGTGATGGGATAACAAAAGAAACTAATTATAGAACAAATATGAATTGTCATCCTACCAGCAATTCCTCTGCAAGCGCCTTCACTCGCTGTTCTGTGATAGGCTCTTCTGACGAGTATAACGCCTGTGTCAAAGGGCTGTTCATCACCAGTCCTGCAGCATCCCTCGGCTCTATGTCATATTCTGACACCAGATAGGCTGCAAGATCAGCCATCAAGTCCTCAAATTTCAAATACCTCTCTTCCATATTCCCTATTCTTTGATTAGTTCTTTCAATGCCTCTTTCGTGCAGAAACAATATTGCACATATTTATTTCCAAACTGCGACACGTGCTCAGCAAAGTCGAGCAGCGCCTCTGTGTCAAGATAGCGAGCACCATACTTTTGCTTGTGTCGCTCAATTTCCTTATCCACAAAAGCATCAGCCACAGGGCCAATCACAATGTCATAATTGTGGGTGAATGTCTCGTCTGAACGGTTCAGAATGATGAACTTTGACCACTCAGCACTGAACCCCTTAAACTCCTTGACCTTCAAACCATGCTCCTGCGCCTTGGTGGGATAATACAAGAACGGAGTGACCACTGGCTCACCACCGTCTCTGCTTGCCCTGCGTTTGGCCATCAGATAGGCGCGCTGCCATTGTGGAGTTAAGTAGAACCCACGGCCAAAGTCATTCTTCGACTGGCACCTCTTCAAGTTAGGCGTTACAATCTCAACGTTGCTGCCATGCAAAAGTCTCATACGGCCTTCTTGAATTTCTCGCGGTTTCTGTTACACACCTTATCGAGGTCACTCAGTAGGGTCTCGCGTGGCAGCGTCTGCTCGTAGGCGTAGTTATCTTCCAGGAACTGGATGCCCTTATACACCAGCAGATAGCGGTAGGCATCAGCAAACGCCATCTTCTTGCTATGTGCATACCACATCACGCCAATCGTCACAAAGCGCACACGTTCTACTCGCTTCTCGTCAGGCTCCTTCATGCCCATTACTTGGATGCTGATCTTCTCGCCCATCGCATCCATCAGCAGCGAAGCATCCTCAAACGAGATATGCGTCTGCCCCTTCTCAATCTTACTAATGCTACTTTTTGGCAAACCCACGCGCTTACCCAGTTCCTCCTGAGTAATCTTCTTGGCTTTCCTCACCTGTTGGATTGTTGCCCCCAACATACTGCCGTTTTCTTGTGTCTCGAATTTAGTCTTCATAATTACAGTCCTCCGCTGCAAAATTATGAAAAAATTTCCGAAATGAGAAACTTTTAGGTTTTTTTTTGCTGTTTACCTTACTTTTTAGTTGTTAAAGCATCGAAAAATACCACATCTTACATCTTCCTTCCTCCATCTTTGTCACCAAGGGCGGTAATGCCGTTTACGGGCTTAACTGCGTTAAACTTCCAAAATTCACTTTGTTCTCTCAACTTTTCTTTGTAATTTTGCAGCCGTGAAAATGATGAGGAGACAATTATCAGCATGGATTTTGTTGGCAGTATTCCTGCCGATGCTGCTATTGTCGTCGGTTCACATCCACGAAGCTTCAGAGACAATCGACACGGAATGCGCTGACTGCGTACACCATAATTGTCATGGCCATCTGACGGCTATGGCCACGTGGGCGCACGACTGTGTGCTGTGCCAGTTCCTGACGCTGACGATGCTGACAGCTGCTGTGGTTGCTGTCACGGTATATATTCATGTTTGTCAAAAACGCTATGCCCAGCCTTTGTGTGGCAATTATGCCGCCTGCTGTGGCACCACCTTCAAGCGCGGGCCTCCGTCTTTCTGATTCCTGAAGGAGGCTTTTTACATAACATTATTATATACATCATTATCAATCACAGAATGAAAACAAAATATATCATTCTGCCATTGCTGTGTATAAGCACGGCTATGGCAGCGCAAACAACCAAACATAACCATGCGGATGACTCGACAGACGTATTCTTCCGCCATCTGCAACTGAACGAACTGACGGTAACGGGCGTGACGGGTGACACCAAACTGAAACACGCGACGGCTCCCGTCAGCATTGTCTCACCACAGGTATTACACTCAACGGCATCCACCAACATCATCGACGCCATTGCCCACCAGCCAGGCGTCAGTCAGCTGACCACGGGCGGCAGCATCTCGAAACCCATCATCCGCGGATTGGGCTATAACCGCGTGGTGGTGATGAGCGAAGGCGTGCGTCAGGAAGGTCAACAATGGGGCGATGAACACGGCGTAGAGGTAGATGGCAGCAGCGTGAACAGTGTTGAGATACTGAAGGGTCCTGCCTCGCTGATGTACGGATCGGACGCGATGGCGGGTGTGGTCATCCTGCACGCCCAGCCCACACTGGCCGAAGGTGAGATGAAAGCCAATGTCAGCACGGAATATCAGACCAACAACGGACTCTTTGGCTATAACCTGTCGATGGCTGGTAACCAGCAGGGATTCGTGTGGGATGCCGGCTGGAGCCAGAAGATGGCGCATGCGTATAAGAACAAGTACGACGGCTACGTGCCAGGCTCGCAGTTCCGTGAGCAGGCCGGACGACTGATGTTAGGCGTGAATAAGGCGTGGGGACACTCGCGACTGACGGGGACGTTCTACCACCTGACACCAGGCATCATTGAGGGGGAACGAGACACAGAGACGGGAGAATTGGTTCATGGTGAAGGGTTCATGGTTCATGGTTATGGGAAAACATTGCCATTCCAGCAGGTAAAGCATTTCAAGGCCGTCTGGGACAATTCGCTGAATCTGTCGTCAGGCTATCTGAAGGCCATCATCGGCTACCAGCAGAACCGACGTCAGGAGTTCGAGGAATCGATGGATGATTACGAATTGTATTTCAAGCTACATACATTGACCTACGATCTGCGCTATATCACCAACGAATTCAATGGCTGGAAGCTCTCGACGGGCATTGGTGGTATGTACCAGAAGTCGGGCAACGAGGGCGAGGAATATCTGATTCCTGACTACCGCCTCTTCGACTTCGGCATCTATACCACTGCTACGAAAAGCTTTGGCGACCGTTGGACGCTGAACGGTGGTCTGCGTTATGACCACCGCCGACTGCACGGCTATGCTTTAGAGGAAGATGGTGAACAGCGTTTTGCGGATTTCTCACGTCATTTCAACGGCATAACGGGTAGCATCGGTGCCGTCTGCAACATCAACGAGCACCTGAACTTGCGTCTGAATCTTGCCCGTGGCTTCCGCACACCCAACATGAGCGAACTGGCCTCGAACGGGGTGCATGAAGGCTCTATCCGCTATGAGTTAGGTGATCAACAACTCAAGGCTGAATACAGTCTGCAGGCCGACCTGGGTGTTGATTTCACCTCGCGCTATGTCTCGGCACAGTTGGCACTCTTCGCAAACCGTATCAACAACTATATTTTTATAAGAGGTGAGGGGCAAGAGGTGAGAGGTGAGAGGATAGACTATCCTGTCTATAAATACACTCAGGGTGATGCCCGATTGTTAGGCTTTGAGGCAGGTATCGACTTTCATCCCATCCATAGCGTCCATTTCTCCAACACCTTCTCGTATGTCGATGCCCGTCTCACCTCTTACATCTTACCTCTTACATCAGACATCAAATACCTTCCTTTTACGCCCGCTCCCAAATGGACGTCTGAACTGAAGTGGGAACTGCTGCACCATTCGCACAGCACAATTAATCACCACCACACAAATCATTCCTCTCACCTCTCACCTCTCACCTCTCACCTCTTATTCAACAATCTTTACGTCGCCGCTGGTCTCGACTGCTATCTGAAGCAGACGCACATCTACAGCGCAGACGATACGGAAACGGCAACACCTGGCTATGCGCTGCTGAGTCTCTCAGCAGGCACAGACATTCAGGTGAAGGGAAAGAAAATAGCTGCTTTCTACATCACCGCCGACAACCTTCTGAACAAGGCCTATCAGAACCACCTGAGCCGACTGAAGTATGCCGATGAAGATGTGGTGACTGGTCGTCGTGGTGTCTACAACATGGGGCGAAACATCACGTTTAAGATTGCAGTGCCCATAGCGCTGTAGCTATTTCTTTACTTGGTTTTCTTCTCGGCAGGTTTCTCAGATTTAATTTCTGTGGCTTTATAGCCGAACTTGTCGAAGCTCTTAATGATGGCATCGGAGTTGGTCTTGTCAGCATCGTAGGTGATGGTGACACGCTGACCCTCGATGTCACATTGAATCTCTTTGACACCCTTCTCGAAACGGAGGTTGCCAGTAATCTTCTTCTCGCAGCTCTCGCAGTGCATCTGTGGCTGAGTGGTTACTACTACGGTCTTAATGTCCTTGGCCATACTAACCACTGCGGTCAGCATCATGGCGCTTAATACTAATACTTTTTTCATAATCGTTTATATTTTATTTTTTTATTGCGGTAGCAAATTATTCACTATTCACTTTTCACTATTCACTATTTAGAGTCTTCCGACATTGATACGGACGCCAGCATAGAACATGGCGCCGTGAACGGGACCCCACACCATAGTAGGATCGAAGGTTGCGCTCCAGGGGTCAGCAGCATTGATGATGGTCTGCTTCTGACGGAAGCCCGTCAGGTTCTCACCACCGATGTAGATGGAGAAATGACGGAACCAGCGCGTGATCTGTGCTGACACCTGCTCGTAGCCCTGGAAACGTTCGTCCCAAAGGCCATTGACGGGTGTGGGCATACGTCCGCCACCATTCAGTTGCAGGGTGGCATCTACCTGCCAGAGGCCGAGAGGCGTCTTGTAGGAAGCGGTAATGAGGCCCTTGTATTTGCTGGTCAGCGGTTTCTCCATCAGCTCGCCACCGTATGTACATTTCACGTCGTTCCAACGCCAGGCAGCGGTCAGTTCCAGTCCCTTCACGATTGGGTAGGTGGCATCCACCTGCACGGTGTTCGAATACGACTTGCCGTCGAGGTTGGTGATGCGGATCAGCGAGGGATTGCTGTCGTAGTCGATAACAGCCTGCTGACTGAAATGCGTGTGATAATACTCTGCATTCAGTTTGAGGGTCTTGTCGAACAGGGGGATATAGAACGAGCTGCTGATGCCATAGTTCCAGGCACACTCCTGCTCCAGATCGTCGATCACCAACTGGCGTCCGCTGGCCAGCAGATTGTTATTCTCTGCCAAGGCGTGGACGGTGCGATAGCCCTTACCTGCGGAGAGGCGCAGGCTGACGATTTCGCTTGGTGTGAGCTTCAGGTGGAAACGGGGCGTGACGAAGGTGCCATAGCGACTGCTGTGATCGGCACGGATACCTGCCATTGCCACAATCTTATCGTTCAGATTATAGGTATATTGGGCATAGATGCCTGGCGTGGTCTCCTTATCGTCGCGCGTCAGATAGTCGTAATTCAGCGAGAGACCCGTCGAAAGGTTGTGTTGCTCGTTGAAGTTCGTCTCGAAGAGCAGCTGGGCGTAGGCATTCTTCTGATTCACGCTGTAATGCTTTTCGCCATAGTTGGCATCCAACAGGTGCATCGAGGCATTGCCCATCACAGCAATGTTCGTGCCGTGCTCTGAGTCGAGGATGAAGGCATGCTTCATATAACCCTCGTAGCGTTCGGTGTTGATACCGATTTTATAGAGGTGTTGGGTGTTGGGTGTTGGGTGTTGGCTGTGTGACACGGTATGTTCCGTCTGGCCACCTTCGCGCTTCTCCTTCACGATGCCAAAGCCACCGTGGAACATATAGTGCGTGCCCTTCCACTTCCAACGGTTCTGCAGGTTCCACTGGCGCACGTTGGGCTGGTCGAGGAAACCGTCATTGTTCACGTCGTGGTGACCGAAGTCATCCTGATAGTGGGCCAGAATCTCCGTACTCAGCTTGTCGTCGAGATGGACGTTGGCATCGGCATTGGCCTCCAAGCGTCCTAAGGTGCCGCCATAGAGGTTGACCGTCACGCCCTCGTCGTTATCGGGCTTCAGATATTCGATGTCGATCTGTCCCGTGATACTCTCATAGCCGTTGCGCACGGACGATGAGCCTTTCGACACCTGGATGCTGTTCATCCAAGGGCCAGGCACGTAGTCGAGCGAATAGGGCGCAGCTGCCCCACGGAAATTAGGCAGGTTCTCGGTGAGCATCTGCACGTAGGTGCCGCTCAGTCCCAAGAGCTTGATCTGCTTGGCACCTGTGGCTGCGTCGCTATAATTCACGTCGACGGAGGGATTGGTTGTAAAGCTCTCGCCAAGGTTACAGCAGGCCGCCTTAAACAGCTCCTCACGATTGATCAGCACGCCGTTGACGGCACCACCCATACGACGGGTGCCAGAGCGACGCGAGGTGATCGTCACATTCTGCAAGTCGACGGCTTTGTCGGCCACTGTGTCGGCCTGCAACGAATCGATTTCCTGTCCTGAAGCAGACAGGGTTAGCATCATGATGATGCTGGTCAGAAATAATTTCATGGTGTCATGATTTGATGTTAATGTGATACAGAATTGTCAGGACACAGCAATGCGCCATCCCCTGAAAAACGGAATCCTATTAAAATCAAATCAACAGCACTTGTATAAAGTTCAGATAGTCGCGGGGCGGACTCTTCCAGACCTCTGGCGCAAACTGAACCTCAGCCTTGTTCTCGGTCACAACAAACCATTCTGCGACAAGGCTTGGCAGAACGGCTAATAGGGGCTGGAAGACGTGGAAGTCGTAAGTGACGGTCTGCGCTATGTTCGTAGGCGACAGTTCCACATGCTCCATCGTCATACACGGTGCGTTCATGCTACAACTCATGTCGCCCATAGCGCCGCTATTGAATACGGTCATCATCTTGAGTGTTCCCGTATGAGCACAGCGCGTAATGGTAACACCGCTACCGATGAACAGGATTGTCATCGACAGCAGCACCGACAGCAGGATGTGGCTGAACTTCTTCATTTCGGCTGCAAAGATACATATTATTTCATAATCCTGCAATTTTTTCTAAAAATTATTTGTGGTATTAATTATTATTCAGAGTTTCACCGAAGAGATATCTACGAGATTGTTGACAATGGCGTAGATGGTAAGACCTGCAGGTGAATGAATCTGTAGTTTGCGGGCGATGTTACGACGGTGGGTGATGACGGTGTTGACAGAGATGCAGAGATGATCGGCAATCTCTTTGTTCGACATGCCCTGCACCAATGAGATGATTACATCCTTTTCACGGTCACTTAAAGCCTCATCACCATTCATGCCGTTTTTGAACACCATATCGGTAATATTTCGTGTTACATCATTCTGTTTGGCTAATTGCTCCAAACGACGAATGGCAGGCACGAAGATATGATCCTCGACCATCGCATGCTGACGCAGCCACACCTCGTTTTCATAGATATCATGGAGGGTGGCGGTCAGTTGGTTGTTGTGCAGACCGTCCTGAGGCAGATATTTGATGATGAGCAGTTTCAGCTCACGCAATTTCTTGTCGGTAGCACCGTGATGCTTTGAGAAGGTATCCACATTATAGTCGTTGGCGGGTTGTCCGTCGATGAGCGACTGCACGTATGGGAACAGCGTCTTCTGCTCGTACTTCATGTGGCGACGGATCTCGTGGGCATATTCGTCGTAGAAACGAAGGATGAGCTTGGCTAACGACTCACGTTCATCGAGCGATTCCTGCAACTCACGACGGATATAGGGCAACTGAAAATCCAGAAAATAGGCATGACAGGCTTCGAGATAATGAAGCAAGGTGGGAACGGATATCTTTTCATCGTCTTCGAACTCTCCATAGTCATTGGCCGTAAAATTCACCACCGCCAAGAAGGTATAGGTATCCACATCATTATCCTCACACGTTTCCTTGACCGTCTTATCGCCAAAGCCAAGACTGATGCCGAAACTACCTAGCATCTGCAAGAGATCGTAATTGTCGCGAATCAACGAAATCATCTTGTCGTCGGCCTCATACATCTTCTGATTTTTCATAACTATGAACTATGAATTATGCACTATGAACTACCTAATAATGATTACCGGGTGCAAAGGTAGGCATTATTTCCGAGATACACAATAATCACAATTAGGTATTTTAGAGGTGAGAGGTAAGAGGTAAGAGGTGAGAAATAGGCGATTTCACTATTTTTAGGTATTGGCGGGGCTGGCAAATGGCAGTACCTTTGCAGCCGCAAAAGACAGATTAACATTTAAAGACAGAATAACATACGAACATATTTTATGAAAAGAGTATTATTAATACTATTCACTATTCACTTTTCACTATTCACTGCTATTGCCCAAGTGAATGCTGGCGACAGTGTGATGCAGCATGTGAAAGGGAATAGACTGAGTGTAGGAGGCTACGGTGAGGTAGGATACAGTCGCGAGTTCTATAGCGACCACGTGAATAGATACAGTTCCCCTCAGAATTATAAGGATGACCCCAGTCATGGTAAGTTTGATATCCCCCATGCTGTGATCTACATGGGCTATGACTTCGGCAAGGGCTGGAGCTTAGGCACGGAGATTGAGTTCGAGCATACTGGCACAGGCTCTGCTATCGAGAACGAGGCCGACGAGGCGGCAGAATGGGAGCACGAACAGGAGAAAGGCGGCGAGGTGGAACTGGAGCAGTTGTGGATCAACAAACGGTTCTCGAAGGCTGCCAACCTGAAGTTCGGACATATCATCGTACCCGTAGGCCTGAACAATGCCCATCACGAACCGCTGAACTATTTCACCGTCTATCGTCCTGAAGGCGAGAACACCATCCTGCCATCAACGTGGCACGATACGGGCGTCTCTTTCTGGGGACGTTATGGCAAAGTGAAGTACGAACTGCAGATGGTAGCGGGCCTGAATGCGATGCTCTTCAACCGCGACAAGTGGATTCACCATGGGGCAGGTTCGCCGTTTGAGTTCAAGCCCGCAAATCAGTATGGCTTTGCAGCCCGTGTGGATTATTTCGCACTGCCAGGACTCCGTCTGGGTCTCAGCGGCTATTACGGTAACTCGGCACATAACACCTACCCCAACGACCTGAAGGGCGAGGGTAAACCCTACGACGATGTGAAGGGAACAGTGGCCATCGGCTCCGTAGACCTGACGCTGAACTGCTGGAACTGGATTGTGCGAGGCCAGGCCGACTATGGTTATGTGGGCAATACTGACAAGCTGAACACCATCAAGGATGCGAAGGCTCACGCCTCGAACTCACCCGTAAAGAGTGCGATGATCGGTAAGAACGCTGTGAGCATGGGTATCGAGGCGGGCTACGACGTGTTCTCGCAGATAGAGAAAATGCGTCGTGACGAACAGAAACTGTATGTGTTCGGACGCTATGAGTATTACGATAGTTACATCCCGGCTACGAATAAGGAGATGTTCGACTATACCAATGTGCATCGGCTGGCCTTTGGCCTGAATTACTATCCCATACCACAGATAGCCATCAAGGCCGACTACAGCCTGCGGAAACTGAAAAATCCCTATAACAACGAACCGAGCCTGAACATCGGTATTGCATACGAAGGATTCTTTCTTTAAAACAACGAATTAAAACGAATTTCACGAATTAAACGAATTAATAAGATAAAAAAGACAATGAAAAAGATTATTTTCTCAATGGCAGTCCTGATGATGGGACTGGCTTTCACTGCATGCAGCAGTGATGATGACAACAAGGATGACAACAAAATTTCTGAGAAGGAACAGGCCATGCAGGCCATTACCGATCAGTATGTGAACAACGTCATTTTCCCCATCTACCTGTCGTTAGCTTCGCAGACCTCAACGCTATTCGACCAGTTGGTAGACGCTAAGAGCAAGTTCCGTGCAGGAACGCTCACCCAAAGCGACATCGACAAACTCTGCACAACCTTTATCGCTGCCCGTTCGGCCTGGGAACAGAGTGAGTCGTTCCTGTATGGTGCCGCTACCGATTTCGGCATCGATCCCCACATCGACACCTGGCCCCTCGACCGTACCGCGCTGGCCAAGGCCCTGAGCAGCAAAGAGATTATCGAGGATCTCGACGACCTCGACGAGGGTGGTATCGATAATGCCCGTGCCCTCGTGGGTGAACAGCAGTTGGGTTTCCACGGTATTGAGTTCATCATCTTCCGCGATGGCAAGAACCGTAGTTTGGCAGCCCTGAAGGGTATCGAAGACGATGAGGCGTTTGAAGGTCGTAACATCACTGGCGAGCAGGAGCTGATCTTCGCTGCTGCCGTTGCTGGCGACCTGCGCGACAAGTGCTTCCAGTTAGAGGTCAGCTGGCTTGGAGGACAGGCTCCCGAGTCACATCAGGAGCGTGTGGAAGAGTGTGAGTTCCCCGCAACGGTTGCTGGTGGCGAATCTTCTTACGGTGAGAATCTGCTCAATGCCACGAAGGCCGGCAGCACGATGTCTACCTGGCGTGGTGTCATGTCGACTATCCTTGTGGCTGGTTGCAGCAATATCTGTGCAGAGGTAGCCGGACAGAAGATCGGACAGGCTTACTTAGGTACCGACCCCGATTATATCGAGTCACCCTATAGCCAGCGCTCTTATTACGATTTCTTCGATAACATCAGCAGTATCCAGTACAGCCTTTATGGCAATCAGGGCACAACAGCCAATGCCAACTCCATCATGGCCTATCTGCAAAAATACAACGCCACGATGGCTGCTGACCTGAAGGCGAAGCTCGATGCCGCTCTCGTAGCTCTGAGCACTGCCAAGGCCGGTACACCATTCGTTGTGGAGTCTCACAGTGCCAATGCCAAGGCAGCAATGGACGCTATCAACGCCCTCGACGACAAACTTAACGAAGTAGCATCATGGATTGCTGCGAATTGAGAAATGAAAGATGAGAAATGAGAGATATGATTACCAAAAGCATAAAGAAACTTCTGATAGCATTATCCATTGTCCATTATCCATTGCTCTGATGCTATCATCGTGTAGTGACGACAGCACGGAAATGAGCGATGAAGAGTGGGCGGAAGCCAGACACATGGGCAAGGCCGTGGGCAACTTCACTGCTGAAGAATGGTATGCTGGCGGTGAGTTGGGTACCACGATGAACGTCACCCAGGGTTGTTACGAAGATGAGACCCCTGCCGTCACGCAGATGGGACTCACCGAGGCTTTCAATCGCGGTGAACAGTTCTTCGAACGCAATGTCACTGAGTTTCAGGCACCCTTCAACGGACTGGGCCCAGCCTACGTCCGCAAGTCGTGTCTCGACTGCCATCCTGGCTATGGTCACGGTAAGCGCGTCACAAAATATACTGCTGAATGGGGCAATGGCTATCTGTTGGTAATCTACCATCCCGCCGATGGCATGAACAGCGACGATGGTCCATACGTCAGCGAGGTGACGGGTATGCCACAGACGCGTGCCGTCAGTCCTTTCCTGCCGCCCATCGACGAAAGCGGTATTCACCTGAGTTGGGTGCCGCTGATGGCAATGGCCGACGATAGTGAAATCTCTGCCACGCAGTTTCCTGATGGCGAGCGTTATGAATTGATTTACCCGGAATTGAGTATCGACCGCTCTGCTTTCAATACCGATCCTACTCCTTGGGAGACAGGTAACGGGGCTGTCGCCTTCCGTTTGGAGAGCACCATCGGCATCATCGGCTCTGGTCTGTTAGATGCCATCCCCGACGACAGTATCAAGGCACAGTATCAGCGCGAGGCTCCATACGTTGAACTGAATCCCGCTTTCTGGGACAAAGAGGCCAACGATTTTGCCGCTACCGCCTGGTATGTCAATGCCTCCAGCGGTGTGGAGCAGGTGAACCGGTTGAAGAAATTCACCTACGCCATGACCCGTGGTTCGCTACAGGACGGCGCTGGTGCCAATGCCATCTGGAACATCACCAACGTCACTCGCTCTGACCGTCCGAAGCTCTATACCACAGCAGCCTGGGCCAAAGCGATGTCGGAGAATCCCAAGGTGATTGCCGCTATCAAGGCCGACCCCAAGTCGCCCTACTATGCTGACGGCACTGAGGAGGGTATCCGCGAGGCGGTCTATAACCTGCTGTTGCCCACAACCAACCAGTTCGACAATGCCTGGCATAATTTCCAGCCAGAGATGTCCGACAATAACTTCTGGGCCTTCCAGGTGTGGCATCGCGGACTGGCCATTCCACGTGCCCGTAATCTGCAAGACCCTGAGGTGCAGCGCGGTAAGCAGGTGTTCAATGAGATTGGCTGTGCGGCCTGTCATCGTCCGTCGTGGAAGACCACCAACGACGATTACTGGAATCCGAAGATCATCGCCTCGCAGAATCTGCAGTTGCCCCGTTATCAGAACCAGACCATCTGGCCCTATACTGACATGATTCAGCATCGTCTGTATATGAAGAACGGTATCCACGGTTCTTGGTGTCGTACCACACCGCTCTGGGGTCGCGGACTGTCACTCATCAATACGGGTGCCGAAGACCGTCTGCACGACTGTCGTGCCCGCAACGAAATCGAGGCCATCCTCTGGCACGGTTATTCGAAAAAGAGCGATGGTTATGCAGCAACTCTCAAATTCTACAAATTGCCTAAGGCAGACCGCGATGCTGTCGTGAAATTCTTAAGGGCTATTTAAAGAGGTAAGAGGTGAGAGGTAAGAAGTAAGAGGGATTGTGCAGGATGATTAGACTTTTTTAGAAACTTTCTGTTTTTTCACAAAAAAGTCGTATCTTTGCACCTGAAATGGGTGACCAGTCCCTGAAACGACAACTGAAAGTGCTCACCATCCCAGTGTTCATTGAGATGGCGCTGGTGATGTTGTTGGGTGCTGTCGACACCGTCATGCTGAGCCGCTATAGCGACAACAGCGTGGCGGCTGTTGGTCTCGACAACCAGCTGATCTCGCTCGTCTTCCTCGTCTATCAGTTCTTCTCGATGGGTGCTGCCATTCTTTGTGCGCAGTACATCGGGGCAGGGCTGAGGAAGCGACTGGTACAAGTGGTAGGCATGGCATTGGTGGTGAACCTGATGCTCGGCCTCGCGGTCAGTGTCCTACTCTTTTTCTACGCTGAGCAACTGCTGCTGCTCATGGGATTAAGGCCTGAGCTGATGGGCGACGGATTGGTGTATCTGAGACTGACGGGTGCGCTGTCGTTCTTCCAGGCATTGTCGCTCACGTTCTCGGCCTCGTTGCGCAGTGCCGACAAAGTCATCTATCCGATGGTGGTGACGGGTATTGTCAATGTACTGAACATCTTTGGCAACTACGCCCTGATCTTCGGACACTGGGGCTGTCCGCAGTTAGGTGTCGAGGGTGCTGCCATCGCCACTGCCGCCAGCCGAGCCATCGCTATGGTGCTGCTCGCTGCCATCCATTTCAGGGTGCATATTCCCCGTTTCCCCCTGCACTATTTCCGTCCGATTCCCTGGCAGGAACTGAGGAACCTGTTGTACATCGGTATTCCCGCCATGAGCGAGAACATCAGCTACTGCCTCTCGCAGGTGGTCATCACGTATTTCATCAATCAGATCAGCAACGAGGCATTAGCTACGCGCACCTACTGTCACAACATGATCATGTTTGTCTACCTCTTCTGCATCAGTATCACGCAGGGCGGTGACATCCTCGTGGGACATCTCGTCGGACAGCAGCGGCATCAGGCAGCATACGTGTTAGGCAACTATTTCTTCCGCTGGTCGATGATCATCACGCTCACCGGCTCGGCCCTGCTCGCACTGTCGGGACGTAATATCCTCAGCGCCTTTACCGACAATCAGGAAATCATCACCATGGGTGTCTGGGTGCTTGTCATCGACTGGTTCTTAGAGATAGGACGTACTTCAAACATCTTTGCTGGTAGCACATTGCGCGCCACAGGCGATACCATCTATCCCTTCGTTGTAGGCGTCATCTTCCAGTGGAGCATCGCCGTAGGACTGAGCTACATTATCGGCATTCCCCTCGGCTATGGTCTCGTAGGCATGTGGGTAGGCTTCGCCCTCGACGAGAATGTCCGTGGTGTCATCCTGATGCGCCGCTGGCGTTCAGGCAAATGGAAAGACAAAGGATTTGTAAACACGCAATAATGCGGGAGCCCCGAACTTTCGGGGCTTTTTTTATGGACCACTTTCGACAAGATTCTTACTTGCTTTTCCGTTAATTGTACCTTGCTATGACGAAAAGCCTTAAGCAGTTTTGAATTATATCTTAACCACAATTTTCACAGCTCTTAACCAGTATTTTGAAAAATCTTCGCCAGGATTTTAAAACCAGCGAAGAGTTTTCAAAAAACCAGCGAAGACTTTTTGAAAAACCAGCGAAGAGTTTTTAAAATCCCAGCGAAGAGTTTTTATAAAGCCAGCGAAGAATTTTTGAAAAGTCAGCGAAGAGTTTTATTTTTTCCAGTTAAGGGTTTCTAAATTATCAGTTAAGGGCTTTTGTTTTTTCAGTTAAGGATTCTGTTTTTTCTGGTTAAGATATTCTGTTTCCACAGTTAAGAGTTTCTGTTTTCTGAAAGCCGAGCGTTTCATTTTTCAAAAGGGTGAAAATTGGGTTAATTGCGCCCCTTTTGATACAACTTTTTGAAAAAAGTCGTATCTTTGCACAAAGTTTGTTAAAAATAGCATCCTCCTGTGTGAGATTTTCGAAGAAACGAGTTGTATTATAAAAAGGTTATTTGAAAAAAGCATGATGTAACAAATATGAAAGTAAGATTTATCCATTGGTATAACGCCGTTCTGACAGCCTTGCTGTCGATGTTAGGCTACGGGTGCTCAACAACGTCGAATGAGCCGGAGATGTATGGTACACCCACTGCAGATTATATTTTTAAAGGTAGAGTGACGGATGAGGCTGGTGTACCCATACAAGGTATCAAGACTTCGCTGAAACAGGTGTTCAAAGCAGATGACAGGACTTATGTAGAAGGTCTGGATTCTGTGCTGACGGATGCATCTGGCGATTACCAGTTGAAGTATGGTGGTATGATGGGGTTCACAGAACATCAGTCCAAGTTAATCGTCGAGGATATCGACGGCGAAGCCAACGGCGGCAAGTTCCTCTCAGACACCATCGACATCGACTTTAAAAACAATGCTGTCCAGATAAAGAATGGCGATCGCGGATGGTATGAAGGTACCTATGAGATTTCTCAGAATATCAGATTGAAGAAGCAAAAAATTACACAGTAGGAACCGTCCCTACTGTGTAAAAATAAAAAAGATTTAAACATTAATGGGTATGAAAGAAAATCGGATTATTGCAGCGGCCCTCATAGCTGTGGGCATTGCGGTTTTGGGATTGTTTATCAAGGCTGGCATCGACAACTTTGCCAACAAGGATCGTAAGGTAACCGTCAAGGGACTGGCTGAACGCGAGGTGCCTGCTGATAAAGTGACCTGGAGTATTGGTACAAAGGTAACGGGTAATGACCTGCCTTTACTCTATGAGAACATCAACATTCAGACGGACAAGATCAAGCGGTTCTTGCAGCAGAATGGTCTCGACGAGAAGGAGATTACAGTGAATCCTCCTTCCATCAGCGACTTGGAGGCCCGTGAATGGGGCGATAACCAAAAGAACTTCCGCTACATCGTTACTACGACTATTACTGTAGCCACGAACAAGGTGACAGAAGTGAACAAGGCAATCTTTAAGCAGGCGGAACTGCTCAAGCAGGGTGTTGCCATCGAAAATAGCAACCCTCAGTATGAGTATGCCTCATTCCAGCAGATGAAGCCTGAAATGATGGCCGAAGCAATTAAGAATGCTCAGAAGACTGCCGAACAGTTTGCAGAGGCCAGCAAGTCGGAATTGGGCCAGATACAGACAGCTGGGCAGGGACAGTTCGAAATCGAAGACCGCGATCAGAACACCCCGTACATCAAGAAACTGCGTGTGGTGACCACCATCACCTATTCACTGAAAGAATAATCTTCTGGCTCGCCCCCCGCTTACACAACCCCCTTTCGTGGGGCTCAAATGTTAGTCTTCTTTTACAATAGGATAGAGCTCAATGAACTCGCCTTGATGGTTTTGACCGTCGTTGATCAGTTCTGCAAACTTCTGACCGACGGTTTCGATGTCGTGGAAACCGGGGAGGGCCATGTTGCCGTTGAGGTCGGTGGTGGTGGGACCAGGGTGAACGGAGAAGATTTCAACAGGCGTATTGCTCTGTTGGAATTCGATGTCCATCACACCCATCATCGCGTTCTGAGCGGCTTTGCTGGCGACGTAGGCCAGCGGATGCCAGTAAGGACTGATCTCTGAGGGCACAGTAATGTTGGCAATACGACCATTATTCTTGGCAATCAGGGGAATCAGTGCCTTGGTAAGGGCGAAAGTACCAATGAAGTTCACATCGAGTGTCTCGCGGATGACGCTGATTTCCGTATGCTCGCTATCCACACTCATATCGCCGGGAATACCAGCGTTGTTGACGAGCAGTGACAACTCTGGATACTTCTCTTTGATCTCCTCAGCTGCCTTATCAATGTTAGCAAAGTCTTTCAGCTCGATATTCACCCACCCTAAGACACCGATGCCCTGAGACCTCAATTCATCAATGGCCCTTGAAGCACGCTCTTCATTGCGTGCGCCAATAACAACTTTCCAACCACTAAGGCCGAGATGCTTTGCAATTCCAAATCCGATGCCCTTATTGGCACCTGTTACTAATACAATTCTTTCCATTTCTAATTCAGTTTTATGTTATACATGTTTTACTTTGCAGATGCAAAGGTACAAACAATTGTGCGTCAGTTGTTCAAGTCATGATCGACCATCGCCGTTACACATGAGTCTGACCAGACATTCTCGGCCGTTTCCACCATGTCGATGATGGTGTAGATGGGCAGAATGATACCCAAGACAGCAACCGGTGCGCCTATGCCCGACATCAGCGAGAGGGTGAGGAAGTAACAGCCCATTGGAACGCCGGCATTGCCGACGGCAGAAACGACAGAGACGATAATCCAGAGCAGGACGGTAGAGAGGGTGATGGGTGTACCGCCATTCTGCATCACGAAGAGTGAAGTGACGAGGATGAAGGCTGCACAGCCGTTCATATTAATCGTGGTACAGATGGGCAACACGAAGCGGGCTATGTTATTCCTGATGCCCAACCGTCGCTCAGCTGTCTCCATCGTAACGGGCAGTGTGGCGGCACTACTCTTAGTGAAGAGGGCCATCAGTACAGCAGGCATCATACGACCTAAAACACGAATTGGGTTCAGACCACGCGCCAAGAGGAACAGCGGCAGCACGACGAAGAATTGTAACACGTTACCACCTAAGACTACCAGCACGTACTTTCCAATGGAATCAGCAACGACACCTGCTGACACCTGTGCTGACAACTGGGCAGAGAAGGCTATGATGCCAAGGGGGAGCGTCCAGATAAGCCAACGGATGAGCAGGAAGAGCAGCTCCTGCAGTCCGATCAGCCCCTTGACAATGACAGACTTGTTCTCGGAATCCGGCAACTTCGACAGTCCGATGCCGATGGCAAACGCTAAAAGTAGCAGCGAGAGTACATTGCCATCGAAGAAGGGCTTGACGATATTGTTGGGGATGATGCTGAGGATATGGTCACTATAAGTCACATCAGGGCCTTGAGCTGCCGCACTACACTCGAGCGCAGTACCCGCAGGCAGATTTCCCGGGGCTATCAACACATAGAGAATTGCCCCTACGGCAGCAGCGGCAAAGGTGGTGAGCAGGGTATAGATGAGTGTGCGGCCAAAGATCTTACCTGAGCCCTTCGAGCCGAAGGTGGCAAAGGTGGAAATCACCGCCAGCACGATGGTTGGCACCGCCAGCAACTGGAACAGTCGTGTATAGACCGTCGCCACAAAGTTCATTACCTCATTGAGCCAGCTGATGCCCAACAATCCCAATATCGCACCTACTACGAGTGCTGCTATCCATAATATCGTTTTCTTCATGCCTTATTCTATTTTGGCGGCAAAGGTACGAATATTTTATATATCTCAAAATACCAATAGTGCGGTATTTTAAAAGGCTATAGTTGAAATGAGGTGTTAACATAAATGTTTCGGCCTTTTTGAGGAATGTGATTCCAGTCGGAATAGGTGGAATAATAACGATCAAATAGGTTTTCTATGCCAAAATGCAGGTTGGCTGTCACTTTTCTAAACTGTAATCGGGTACCAACGTTAAGGTGCCATACAGCATAGCCTGCAGTAGGAAGCTCCCCGTATTCTGTGCCGCAATGGGTATTGCGGGCCGCCATGTGTACACCGCCTTCAGCCTCGAAATTGTGCCATACAAACTTCAAGCTGCCCAAGTATGACAAAGGGGCGATAAGAGGCAGTCGGGCATGTGTGCTCTCGCTACCATAGCTATAGCTCAGGCGATTCTCCCATAGTAACCAACTGAAGGGCTTGATGTCGGCCGAAAACATCGTATTCACAATTCTGGCGTATCGCAGGTTCTGGTATATTTTAACACCTGCGGCTCCGATGGTCATGGCCGAGAGGCGTGTGTCAGGTCGGCCGATAATATAATCCTGAAAGAAAAAAGCATTCGCTTCAGCCTTCACCGCTATCAGTTGACTCTTCCAAGCAAAAGATGCATTAACTTCAATGGCCTTTTCGTTTTTAAGGTGGGGATTGCCGATATAGTCATAACGGTCGAAGGTATTGTTCAAGAAATAGCCATAACCCTCGGTCACTGTTGGTGCACGCATACCATAGCCTGTACCTACGGCCAGTTTCAGCCCGTTGCGCTCGTAAGCATAACTGGCTGCCACACGACCCACAAAGCGCGAATTACCTTTGTCTATTCCAGGAAAATAGATGTTAAGGGCCTTAAATCCTTCGTCGCTACCAATATGCTGATTCTGCCAAGCCAGTTTTGTTGAAAGGCGTATATGGTGTGGACCAAGGACGATGTCGTCGGTTGCGGCTATACCCATATTCAGCGTGCTTACGTCAGGCCATGTTAACATATACATAGGTTGACCACCATCAGGATACATTGTCATATCTGCAAACAGAGTATTATAATATGCGTCATAGTTCATCTGATAGTAGTGCGCCCCTTTGTTACCCTGCAGCAGACTGTAGATACCTGCTGTCTGACTCTTGCCCGGCATATCCATGTGGATGACTACATCAGGTCGCTTGGTGTCATCCATATTATGAGTAATGTGGTTATAATAGGCCTTGGTTTCCCAACGATGGAACAGCCCATTAAGATGTTCTTGTCTGTAGGAGAGTGAAGTGATGATGGCTTCAGCCTTCACCACATCCATCGTCAGGGCCGGATAGCCTATGTCAGTGGCTATATCATAGATAGCTGTTGCTTCGATGATATGGTCTTCTACCGGCTGCCAACCAAAATTGGCAAAGGCATTTGTCTTCTTAAACTGAGAGAATTCAACCTCTTTATTTCCGCCCGCCTTGTAATTGCCGGCATGACGGTAAAACACGCCGAAGTTGGAATAAAGCCGGTGCGATGAAAATGCTGCATCGGCACCATACACTTGAACATGACCGTTCGACTCAAAGCCTGCCGATGCATTGTACTCTGCTTGCCGGGCATCGAACCCCACACGTTGCAGCTTAAGGTCGATACTGCCACCAATATTACCTGTGGCCTGTGGATTACCGTCAAGTCCCGAGTTGAGGCTGATGCGCTGTAGATTGCTACTTTCTACATAGGATGTCACAGGATCCATCTTATCGGTACAGGCATAGAATATCTTCATACCATCAATGGTGGTCGATACGCGCTCTGTAGCCATATTGTTTACTACCGGCTCCCAGGCATAGTTGCCTCGACGCACCATCTCTACTTTCGAGAGTTTGCCCAGATGTTCATCAATACTGGCCACGCGTCCTTTGCTGACAGCCTTTTTCCCAGATCCGAGGGTAGAAGAAACGACCACCTCATCGATGGCCGTCTCCTTAATAACAGTGTCCTTGGGACATAATAACCCCAAACTCAAAACAATTGATATCATCAGCAAATATACAATAACGCTTTTTAAATTATTACTGTAAGATACAAATCGCTTAGTTCCTCACCGCCTGCTACTGTATTACCTGCGGCATCCTTTACATGTAGATGTATATCCCAGGTACCTGTCATCGTAAGGTTCAGTTTGCCTTGATAGCTACCATTCTCCTGCCAGACGAGCGGTTCATTGTTGGGTGATGTGTGGTTGCCCATATCAGGCATAGTGGGATAGATGTCTATAGTAAACACCTCGCTTGCAGGGAGATAGGGTTGAGTGCTGTCTTCACTTTTTTTCGAGATATAGGCACTAATGGTGTTCACTCCCGTCTTCAGGTTCTGCGGACTGCCCAAAGAGAGGTAATAGGTTATATTGTTCCATTTAAACGATTTGATCCAAACCTGATTGTTCGGTGTAGGCTCTATCGTTATGGGCGCTCCGGGGAGAGTGCCATTGAGATCCTTGATGCGATAGCTGACGGGCAGTGTCCATTCGCCTGCCATGAGAGGTGCTACCCATGTGTAATAAATAGGAAAGCTCTCTATCTGGTCAAACTGATTAGCTGTAGGAGTGCTATGTTGCATCATCCCCATGTCCATCAGCGGCGACAGGGCTGTCACGGTAAAGTCTTTTACATGCCGGCCGCTCTCGGTCTTCTCAACGGCAAAGTATAGATCATTGTAACCCACATGAAGATTGGCCGTACGGGCATATACCTTCAGCGTATAGTCGCCAACACTCTGCCTTGACAACCCTGTCACTTCCTTATATCCAGCAAGGATCTGATTGATCTTGTTCTCGTCATCCTGGGAGCAGCACACGTCATCGTCTATCGAAGGGATATTGATAGGTACCACCTCATCATTTGTTGAGCAAGCAGAAAACGCGAGTCCTAAAAACAAGCCTAATGCCAATCGTATCGTTTTAACTTTCATCCTTGCTTCTATTTTTGATAATTTTACTTTTTATGTGTCTGACGCCAGGTGTGAGCATAGTCGATGACGGCACGCAACTTCTCCCAGTCAGTAGTACCGGGGACGGTGCAGTCGGCACCAAGGATAAAGTTTGGTGCAGCGTTCTCCATCACCTTGTCAACCTCAGCCTTTGCCTCCTCGATGCTGCCATTGGCTATCACACCCAGACGCTCCAGACCGCCAAAGATAGGACGACCGAAACGCTTCTGAGCCTCCTTCAGGTTAAGGGTAGAGCCGTCAGAGAACTTCAAAGGTACATTGATGATGCTGGCAGGATAGTCGGCATAGGCATAGAGTGCCTCAGCATTCTTATAAGGAGTGCCGTAGTCACAGATATGAAGAATATTGATTTCGCCAATCTCATTGGCTACCTGAGACACATATTTATCCCATTCACGTACCTGTTCCTTCCAAATTTTGTCAGGCAGAGAATTACCGTCGCCACCCTGACTTGATACATAGAAGCCATCAGCACCGGCCTTGCGTGCAGAACGAAGATAGTTCTCAATAGAGAGTGCGAGGTTCTTGATGGCTTTACCAAAAGCCTTAGGATCTTCTTCAATCAGTTTTTTGAAGTCCTTGCCTCGGCCCAATGTCTGGTGAGCCAATGACAACGGGGAATAGACAGTGGGCAGCACGAAGGCCTCACCACCAAACTCACGAGCCAGATCGGCAATAACGGCAACCTGGGGCGCAAAATAATCCTCACCATAGACGGGTACCTTCTCCCAGTCCTTACCGCTGTTAATCTCTACTTTGGGAACGGCAATTTCGTAGAACACCTTTACGAAGTCCATATTGGTGGCCTTGTAGAAGGCTCTATGGTCATCAACGGCCTTGCGTCCCAATTTATTCTCAAAATGGAGGAAGAAGGCTGCAGGGACGTATGCATTGGGGCGGCTCTGATCGAGCACCTGCAGGATACGTTCACGGCGGTTGTTAGCAACTTGCTGCTGAGCAGCTACTGTCTGAAAACTTGTGGCAGCAACGAGTGCCACAGCAAAAACTTTTGCAATTGACTTTTTCATAATGCTTTCTATCTTTAAACTATAAACTCTAAACTGTAAACTATAAACTGTAAACCTTACTCGTATTCAGCTCCGTAAGGGCCATCACCTGTCTCACCACTGTATCCCCAGTTCTGCTCAAGATTGGGGTTGAGGATAATCTGATCCTGCGGCAGGGGCAACAGGTAGTTCTTCTTCGACACGTTCTGTACTTTGGTGGTCTTCGTTCCCAGTGTTTCTGCATCGGTCGGTGTGTTGGCCTTAACATATTTCACAAGGATATGCCAACGTACGAGGTCAGACCAACGCTTTCCCTCAAGGACGAACTCCAAACGGCGCTCCTCGCGAAGTCGTTCGCGGAACTCTTCTTGTGACAGACCACTTAGATTAAGTGGCGTACCATCACTTGGTGTATTCTGTACATTGTCGTACGGATTCCAGTAGGCACGGCGACGCACTTCATTGATGGCGTCATAGGCTGCTTGTGTAGGACCATTGAGTTCGTTCTCAGCCTCAGCCTTGATAAGCAACACTTCAGCATAACGAATGATCACGGTGTTGACAGATCGACCGGCATTGTTACCGCTAGAGGCAGGATTCGCATAGTTTATCGTATCAATGTACTTACGGAAGCGAGGCACAGTAAAGACAAAGTCGCTGCCCGTATTCGGGTTGTAGATACGTTTTGCCCACGAAGCGTCACGGCGCTGGTCTTTGGCATCGGTCTTCTCATAATAGCGATCGCTTGTGGCCAATAGCACAGGCTCGGCATCGCTCCAGTTGGTGGCAAAGGTGCAGTGGGCAGTAACATTGCCGTTGATGGTGCGGTCGTGCTCTACGGTAAATATGTGTTCGGGACCATTCTCCTTATCAACTGTCCAGTTGTCGATGAACTTGTCGAGCAAACGATATTTCTTTGACGCAATAACCGCATTGGCATAGTCGATGGATTTCTGATAGAATGCACGTTGATTGGCTCTTCCTTGTTCCGTCAATGTCTGTGCCCAGACAAGGTAAACATTCGAGAGCAGTGCCTTAGCAGCCAGACTTGAAGGTTTACTGTCACGCGTACTATAATCGGCTGGCAGCTGTTCTGCTGCACTGAAATCACTGACTATCTGCTCGTACACCTCGTCAATACTATTACGTGGGGCTCCCTCACCCTCGCCATCATGGAGCACGATGGGCACACCTCCAAAATAGCGCACCAGGTTGAAATACATCAGGGCACGCAGGAAACGAGCCTCAGCAATATAGTTCTGCTTGGTCTGTTCATCGAGCCACGAGGCTTCTGTCACCTTATCAATCAGCACATTGGCACGGTTGATGGCTGTATAGTGTTCCTTCCAGGCATAACCTACAAAGAGGTTTGTGGGCTGGATGGCGAAATTAGACACCTCACGAATGTGGGCAGAGTTGGTCTGGGCACCTGCCTTCACATAGTCCGTCTGCAAATCGTTGAGATAGATGCTCTGATTATTATACATGCCATAGAAGTCATCGACTGTGAATTCCTGGTAAATGCCGTTTAAGGCTGCCTCGATTTCCTGTTTGCTACTATAAAAATTATCCCTATCGATGGAGCTGAGCGATGACTGCTCCAAATCGGCGCAACTTGAAAGGAGGAGAAGGGTGAGATTGAAAATTGAAAATTGAAAATTGAAAATTGAAGATTTCTTCGTTCTTTTATTGAATCTCTTGGTAATCATAACTCTTAACTCTTAATTATTAACTCTTAATTATAAAGTAACATTAATTCCTACGAGAACGGTCTTGGCTGTCGGATAAGTGCCGTTGTCAATACCTTGATAAAGGGCGCTTGTCTCATCGCTACCACTGCGATTAGCCTCTGGATCATAGCCGCTGTAGCTGGTGAAGGTGAAGAAGTTCTGCAGCGACACATACAGGCGTAGTTGTGCATCTCTGGTTATCTTCGGTACACGTAACGTGTAACCTAATTGGATATTACGAATCTTCAGGTAAGAGGCATCCTCAACAAAGCGGTCGTCTGTATAGATTGAAGTGGCATTGCTGGCCTTTTGGATGGTGGTACTAGGGTTGGTCGGCGTCCAGCGGTCGGCTACCTCGGCCAATGGGTTGTAGTAGTAGCCGTTGCCTCGATCCAAACGGCAAGCCAGCTCGTTGAATATCTTGTTTCCATAGCTACCACTAGCGCTGATGAAAAGATCCAAGTTCTTATATGCCACCTTGGTATTGAAGCCATAGGTAAACTTCGGCTGAATATTTCCCAATACCACGCGATCCTGCTCATTGATGACATGATCGCCATTGATATCCTCGAACTTCGGATTACCTGGCTCTACGGTCTGGATGGTCTGTGCAGGCAGTTGGCTCAGGTCTTCATCAGCCTGAATGATTCCTTTGAAACGGTAACCATAGAAGGATCCAAGGGGTTCGCCTACTTTAACAATGAGCGGATTGGTATAGCCATGAGAGGGGATAAAGTATTCAGCATTACCAAGGCTGGTCACCTCGTTTTTGTTGTGGGCGATATTACCACCTACGTTCCAACGCCATTGTTTGTTCTCGAACAGTACACCGCTCACCTCAAGCTCTATACCTTTATTAGTCACAGAGCCGATATTACGCAGTACGGTGTCGAAACCTGTCACTTGCTCCACAGGCACATTGAGCAGCAGGTCACTGGTCTTCTTATAATAGCCATCGAGGGTAACGGTCAGACGATTGTGGAAGAAACCGGTATTAAGGCCGATATTATACGACGAGGTGGTTTCCCACTTCAGGTCTGGATTAGACTTGTTGCTAATGACATAACTCGTGGCACGCTGTCCGTTAACGGAGATAGTACGGGGGTTGACATTGGCAGCAAACTGGTAATCGCCGATTTCCTGATTACCCACGACACCTATTGAGGCACGCAGCTGGATGAAGTCGACATTTTTACCCAAGTGCAGCCATTTCTCACGGTCGATATTCCACGAAACACCCAGCGAGGGGAACCAACCCCAGCGATGATTCTTGGCGAAACGGCTCGAACCATCGGCGCGCAGTGTCAACGAGGCATTATAGCGGGAATCGAATGAGTAGTTGACACGACCCAACCACGACTGCAACGTGGAGACGGTGTGACTACTCGACGAGGGATTGGTGGTGGCAGCAGCACCCAGATTCTCATAGCCCGTCGCATCATTGCTGAAACCATAGGCTGAAGTAGCAACGCGACTACGGTCGGTGCGCTGGGCAGTATAACCGACAAGGGCTGTCAGCGAATGCACGCGCTTGAAGGTATTGCTATAAGTAGCCGTGTATTCAGTCTGCCAGACGTGTGTCTTGTTCTGACCAATGGAGGCATAGCCGCTATTTGAAATACCGTCGCTGGTGTATGAAGGAGCATAGTAGCTCTGGCGCGTGTTCGAAATATCTGCACCCAGACAGGCCTTCAGTTTCAGCACAGGCAGCACACTCCATTCGGCAAATCCTGTGGCGATGATACGACTGTTCTCTGTGCTCGTCTGGTAGTTCAGCATGTCGCTGATGGGGTTGCCCACCTTACCATTATAGATATCGACGCTCGTAGGATTGGGGTCGTAATTGAAACTGCCGTCTTCATTGTAGATCGGCGTATATGGCGTGTGCGAGATGGCTCCCATCCACGAGTTGGCGGCAAACATCGAACTGCGGTCCGACTGTCCCTTCATGGTGCTCAGTGCGCCACTGGCATTCACACCGACGAGCAGGTTCTTGAACACATTCCGCTCGTAGTTGACACGGCCGGCATAGCGCTTCAGACTCGTGCCCAACAGGATACCCTCCTGACTCTTATAGCTGCCACCGATGCTATAGCGCGACACCTCGTCGCCACCCACAGCAGAGAGCTGGTGTTCCTGACTGAAAGCTGTGCGCAGCGCAGCATCCTGCCAGTCGTAGGTCTGAGTCGGCTCATCCAGACGATAGCCCACCTCACCATTCTCATACAGTTCGTTCCAGATATCTGCCCACTGCCTGGCATCGAGGAAATCCAGTTTCTTGGCTATCTTGCTCCAACCGAAGGTAGCACTATAATTGATATTGTTCTTGCCATGCGAGCCTTTCTTGGTGGTGATGATGATCACACCATTGGCACCACGGGTACCGTAAATGGCAGTAGCCGATACATCTTTCAGCACCTCGATGCTCTCAATGTCTGAGGGATTCAGGAACGCCAGCGGATCGAGTGCCGCATCAGAACCACGGGCTCCCGTTTTGGTCGACGACACATCGTTATAGACAATGAAACCGTCGATGACATAAAGGGGCTCGTTGCCGCCTGTGATAGAGTTACCACCACGAATACGGATGATACTGGCAGCACCGGGCTGACCGCTGGTAGTCGTCACATTCAGTCCAGCTACGGCTCCCTGCAGGGCACTCTCCACAGATGTGTTCTGCTGCTTCAGCAGTTCGTCGCCGACACTCGATATGCTACTCGTCAATTCCAAACGCTTCTGGGCACCATAGCCCACCACGACTACTTCGTCCAACTTACTGGCGTTATCTATCAATGAGATCTCTACGGGCTCTTCGAAGTCGTATACATCTACATCCAGAGGACGATATCCTACATATTCCACACGGAGGGTTAAAGGAGCCTCTACTTTCGTCTGAAGGGAGAAGTTGCCATCAACGTCAGTCACGACACCAAGCCCCTTTATTCCCGACCTGCGGTCGCCTACCCGTAGCCTTTCTGATTTTACAATCACCGATGCGCCTATCAAAGGCTCACCTGTGCGAACATCGGTGATATGACCTGTTATCAGGTTTTGAGCTATAGCCAACAAGGGGCTGACTGCAACAAATGTTGCAATTAACAATCTTTTTACCATAAGCGTGTTTTACTTTTTTACCTTTTTACCTTTATTTCTGTGCGGTAAAAACAGTCTTTACCTTATCTATTTGTACCTGTGTTACTTTGTTATCCAAATTCAGCAATCCAAACTCGTGGTTATACTTTACACCATTAGTGAGAACCCACTGCATGAACTGGTTCACTGCATCGTCGGCTCCATTAAAAGACACACCAACCTTCTCGACTGCCACTTCCGACATTTTGCCATTCTCCAGAATACTGATCACTTCATCGAGTGTAGCCTTATCAGAGAAACTGTCTTCCAGATTCTTCTTCACATCGATACCTATAAGCGTCAGATCGCTCTTGATATGACGGCTCTGAAGGTCGAAGATATTGGGCAGGGCATTGAACGATACACCCAGCGGATCCTTCGTCAAGGCGGTGTTCAGGAATAAATCATCACCTGAGATGCGCTTACCCCGGAAGTTGGCACTCTCCTCGCCGAAGTTGTGGGCGAACGAAGAGGCAACCGAAGTGGCATTGCTACCGCTATAGATGACGAGTTTTTCAAACTGCTTGATCTTTTTTACATCCTCGTCGAAATCGTCGTTGAGGAAATAAAGCTGCTTTAGCTTCTTCGAGTTCAGGTGCTTGCCTTCCAGCACTTTTGCAGCCTCACTGCCGCTGGCTGTGATAGGCAGCACGGCGAACTCTCCGAAATAAACAATGGTATGGCTAAAGTCTTCTGATTTTGCGTCTTGATTGTCGAATACGACATTCAGATCGATGTTACCCTGATTCTGACTGCTCTTGGCGATCTGGAACTCTACGCCGGGCTGTGTTTTTGCATATTCAGATATCCACTTCTCTACCAGTGGACGGGCAAATCGCGGTGCCTTTACATAGCGTACACCGCTGTTAGTACCATTACCTTCCGCCCAGACGTTGCTCAGTCCAAGGCTTAAAAACAATGCAATTGAAAATGCTATTCTTTTCATAATCGTTTTGTTTTATTTGTTCTTTACCTATTATTATATATACACTCCCTTTCATCGTCATTACCATCATACAGCAACAACAATCGTTTGACATCTGTCTACACATTCGCTCTTTCATAACCGTAATCTATTTTTTAATTCTGTTAATCTGTTATTATGTCTTTTCGACGGTGCAAAGGTACGGCGATTTCAGCACCCCCACAATCCCACTTATGGGGCATTCAGCATACCATATATGTGGTATTAGCCTATTTTATGGCAAAAAGATTTGCATTTTCGTTCGCTTAATCGTACCTTTGCAGTCGAAATTAAGAGTACGATGGCAATAGATAGTGCAATATTCCGCAGGAGTGAACTGTTGTTGGGCGACGAGGCGATGGCACGCATTGCCCGGAAGCGGGTGATTATCTTCGGTGTGGGTGGCGTTGGCTCGTGGTGTGCCGAGAGTCTGGTGCGCAGCGGCATCCGACAATTGACGATTGTGGACTCCGACCGTGTGTGCATCACCAACATCAACCGCCAGTTGATGGCGACGACGAAGACTGTTGGTCAGGTGAAGGTGGACGCCCTGAAGGAGCGTCTACTCATCATCAACCCTCTGGCAGAGATTACGGCTCTGCAGCAAATCTTTTCTGAAGAGACGGCCGACAGCTTCCAGCTTGACACTTATGACTATATCATCGACGCTATCGACTCACTGAAAGACAAGGCAGCACTTATCCTCCTGGCTTGTCGTACGAAGGCCAAGTTCTTTTCTTCGATGGGAGCAGCACTGAAGCTCGACCCTTCCCGCATCAAAGTAACAGAGTTCTGGAAGGTGCAAGGCGATCCGTTGGCACGGGCGCTGAGAAAAAAATTTAAATCGCAGAAGCAGTTCCCAAAGCGCAAGTTCCAATGCGTCTATAGCGATGAACTATTGGAAAACAAAGGCCATAATGCTACTTGCGGTACCGAACAATGTATGTGTCCGAAAGCGAAAAATGGTCCAGGCGACCAAAGTCTCCTGAACCATGAATGGTGTTCTTCGAAAGCCCAAATCAACGGCACCCTTGCTCACATCACCGCCATCTTTGGTTTTATGCTTGCAGGATTAGTGATTCAAGATGCCACAACAGCCTAATCCTCTTTCACAATGGGATAGAGCTCGATGAACTCACCTTGATGGTTTTGCCCGTCGTTGATGAGCTCGGCAAACTTCTGGCCGACGGTTTCGATATCGTGGAAACCTGGGAGGGACATATTGCCGTTGAGATCGGTAGTGGTGGGACCTGGGTGTACGGAGAAGATTTCCACAGGGATGTTGTTCTGCTGGAACTCAACAGCCATCACACCCATCATCGCGTTCTGAGCTGCTTTACTGGTGACGTAGGCCAGCGGATGCCAGTAGGGACTGATCTCTGAAGGCACAGTAATGTTGACGATACGACCGCTGTTCTTGGCAATCAGAGGGACGAGTGCCTTGGTGAGGGCAAAGGTGCCGATGAAGTTCACATCGAGTGTCTCGCGGATGACGCTGATTTCCGTATGCTCACTATCCACACTCATGTCGCCGGGAATACCTGCGTTGTTGACGAGCAGGGACAACTCAGGATACTTCTCTTTGATCTCCTTGGCAGCCTCATCAATGTTAGCAAGGTCTTTCAATTCGATATTCACCCAGCCTAACACATCAATGCCCTGAGACCTCAATTCCTCAATGGCGCTTGAAGCACGCTGTTCATCGCGTGCGCCGATAATCACCCGCCAACCACTGAGGCCGAGATGTTTGGCAATTCCATTTCCGATGCCCTTATTGGCACCTGTTACTAAAACAATCTTTTTTCCCATTTTCTTCTAGTTTAATGTTTTGCGGATGCAAAGGTACGATTAAGTGTGCTAATAAACAAAAAATTAACGCTGTATTTTATAAATGTATCTCTTTGTCGACCACTTCACCATTCTGAATCTTGAAAGAATTCAGGTGAACACCTTCAAAAAGCGATAGGATGGCATAACGGATGGTGGGATCATTTGCCAGACGGAGGTCTTCCTGCGAAGGACGCGAGGGCGAGGCTGGATGACTATGCCAATTGGCGAGAATCTTCAGCCCTTTGCTTCGAGCATATCTCAGGGCAGCAAACTGGTCCTTGGGTGCGAAGGAAAAGTGTTCTGGCGAGTGGTCGATATTCTCCATCCAGTAGTGCTCTGTCACGACATCACCGTCAGGGCCGCTAGTACCCAGCAAGTAACCGCACGTCTCGTTGGGTGCGTCCTGCCGGGCTTGGCTAACTAATTTATCAACAATATCCTGTGGTATCTTCATTTTTCAATGCATAATTATCGTTCAATGTTTCAAATCACACGCAGCCTGTTCGTAGTCTATCAGGTGGTCAATGGTGGGGTTCGTGCCACAGATGGCGCATGAGTCGCGATGCTTTACAGGCACCGTACGGAACTGCATGGTCTTGGCATCGAAAGTGAGCAGACGATTTGTTAATAACTCACCAATACCCGTGAAGTATTTCAATGTCTCTGCAGCCTGGATGGTCCCCAGCATACCTGCGATAGCTCCCAATACTCCAGCCTGCGAGCAGGTAGGTACAGCACCCACAGGAGGCGGTTCTTTAAACATGCAACGGTAACAAGCCGTGCCTGGCAGATGGGTGAACGTCTGGCCGTTGAAACGCAGGATACCACCATGTGAGAAAGGCTTCCCCGCCATCACACACGCATCGTTGATGAGGAACTTCACAGGGAAGTTGTCTGTACCATCGACGATAAAATCGTATTCCTTGATGATGTCGAGTGCATTCGACGAGTCAAGAAACTCGTAGTAGGTGTCCACCTTCACGTCGGGGTTGATGGCCTTGATCTTCTCTTCGGCACTCTTCACTTTCGGCACACCCACGTCCTTAGTGAAGTGGATGACCTGGCGCTGCAAGTTCGAGAGATCCACCACATCGGCATCCACAATGCCAATGGTACCGATGCCTGCCGCAGCGAGATAGAGCGACACTGGAGCACCCAGCCCTCCGGCTCCCACCACGAGCACACGCGCGTTCATTATCTTTTCTTGTCCCTCTACACCTACATCCTGCAACAGGATATGTCGCGAATAACGCTGTATCTGCTCTTCTGTAAAGTCAATCATATAGATCCTCCTCCCATGAAATACAGGAAATCGACCTTGTCGCCTTCCTTGAGTTGAATACTCTCCCAGTCCTCTCGCTCGGCAAACTCTTCATTCACCTGCACGCTGACCATTTCTGGCTGCTGTACATCGTTCTGCTGAATCAGCTCACTTACATTGAGCGGCAGGCTTACTTCCTGCGCGTCTCCATTTACATAAATCTTTGCCATAATCATTTGAGTTTGAATCTGGGTGCAAAGGTACGGCGATTTTCACGATGCTACAATCCCATAGGAATGGTAAATCGCATACCATATCATGGGTATGCAAAATGCCGCGAATAAGTGATTGTGGGAGTGCCAAAACCGCCGTACCTTTGCAGCGTGATTCAATCACAGTGCGAAGTCAGGCTGCACCTCGGCATAGAGCAAGTTCTCAGCACCCGATTTGCATTGACTTTGCCACCCAGACTCAAACGCATAAAAATATGGCAGAAAACAAGAAACTAAGCATCATCGCCTTCAGCGGCGATTTCGACAAACTGACAGCAGTATTTACATTAGGTACGGGCGCGGCAGCTGTAGGGTACGAGGTGAACATCTTCTTCACCTTCTGGGGCCTCGACGCCATCAAGCAGAAACAGGGCCGAAGCTTTACCGGAGGCAACTGGCTGACGAAGATCTTTGGCTTCATGATGGGCGGTCTGAAAGCCACTCCCACGAGCCGCTTCAACTTCCTCGGTGCAGGGCCGAAGATATTCCGCTACCTGATGCGCAAGAACAATGTGGCAACGCTCGAAGAACTCGTTGAGGCCGCGAAGGCCCTCGGCATCAACCTCTATGCCTGTGAGATGGCGATGCACGTACTCGGTCTGAAGAAGGAGGACTTCATCCCTGAAGTGAAGGATGTGCTCGGCGTGGCTTCGTTCCTCCATCTCTCCGAAGGTGGACAGACATTATTTATTTAAATTGGTAAGGATATGGCAACAAAAGTATTAGACATCACGAAGGAGCATTGCCCGATGACCTTCGTCAAGACAAAGATTGAACTCTCAAAGCTCCAGTCGGGCGATATTCTCGAAGTACTGCTCGCTGAAGGCGAACCGCTCGACAACGTTCCCCGCAATGCCAAGGAGCAGGGCTACAACGTCCTCTCAGTAGAGCATGTAGAAGGCACTACACATAAAGTAACAATTAAGAAATAATACATTAATCATACATATTTAAACTCAAACGATTATGGCAGATTCTAATTTACAGCGCAGTGTGACCACTGCTACCGCCAGACGCCTGGCTACGACCACCAAGACCGCCCCACAGATGGGCAGTATCACTCCAAGACTATTGCTGAAACTCCTGCCTTGGGTACAGGTCTCTGGCGGAACATTTCGTGTGAACCGCACAAAAGTAGAACTTCGTAAGAATGACCGTCTGCCCATCCGGTATGTGAACGGCGTACCGTCGTTCACGGCGAAGAACCTGAAGGCCATCCCTCTCTTCTCTGAGTTCGACGACGAGATTCTGAACCGCCTCGTGAGTTCGTTCGAGACCAAAGAGGTGGATGTGGACAAACTCTTCGTAGAGGAGGGCAAGGACAAGCAGCGCTTCTTCATCGTGGCGAGCGGACAGGCCGAGGTCATCAGCAAGGGTCCTCATGGCGAGGACCTGCGGATAGCTCTTTTGGGCGACGGTGAGTACTTCGGGGAGGCAGACCTGCTTGACGAGCAGGAATCAACGGTCAGTGTCCGAGCCATTACACCCACGGTGTTCCTTGGCCTGAAGCTGAAGGAACTCATCAAGTTTATTAAAGAGGTGCCTGATTTCCGCGAGACTTTCACCAAGGCTGTCGATAAGCAGTTGCGCCTGAAGGCATCGGTGAACGACAACGGTGAGAAGCACATCGATCTAGTGAGCGGGCACGAGGAGGACAACATCATCCCTGAGACCTACATCGATTACGAGGAGAATCCCACGGAATACCCGCTGAACACACTGCAAACCGTTGTTCGCGTACATACTCGTGTGAGCGACCTCTACAACAACCCCTACAACCAGCTCGAAGAGCAGCTGCGCCTGTCGATCGAAAGCATCAAGGAACGACAAGAGTGGGAACTTATCAACAACAAGAAGTTTGGTTTGCTGGCAGCTGCCAATCCCGCCTACCGCATCACCACCCGATATGGTGCGCCCACTCCCGATGACCTCGACGAACTGTTGTCACTCGTATGGAAGGAGCCAGCCTTCTTCATCGCCAATCCTCGTGCCATCGCCGCTTTCGAGCGCGAATGTACCTGGCGCGGCGTACCCCCTGTAACCACCGATCTCTTCGGCACGAAGGTTATCCTGTGGCGCGGCGTGCCCCTCATCCCGTCTGATAAGGTGGAGGTAGAAGGCCAGTACTTGACAGGTCGCGGCGTTGGCACGACGAAGATCATCCTCGTGCGCGTAGGCGAAAAGAACCAGGGTGTCATTGGGCTGCACCAGAGCGGTATCCCTGGCGAGATAGCACCTTCGCTCTCTGCCCGTCTGATGGGGCTCGACAAGTTTGGCGTGGCCTCATATCTGCTCACTAAGTACTTCTCGCTGGCCTCACTGACCGACGATGCCATCGCCGTGCTCGAGAACGTAGAGGTGGGTTATTATCATGATTATCAGCACAGGAACAAAGTCGAGAAATAAATGATCAGTATATCAGAACTAAATAGCTTCCCTGCACAGAACGGCGGATCGCTGGCTCTGCTGAAGGAAATCGCACAAAGATACTGCCCTGAGGAACTGCAGGCAGAGCGTAAGGCGATATGGCCTGACGAACAGCTGAGCCTCTCGGAGCTGGAAGCAGGATTCAGACAGCTTCTGTCTGGAGGCAGTGGCTATGGCGAACTTCCTTACCTTGGAGATACAGATGTTCAGACGAACACCATTCCTCATGAGGATGGATTCGGCATCGGCATCCCTGAGACGCAGAAACTGCGCGATTTGCACTACGAGGAGGCTGACACGCTGAACTCGGAGCAGATCAAGCACGACTTCCCTGTGCTCCATCAGAAGGTGAACGGCCACGACCTCGTGTGGCTGGACAACGGTGCAACGACACAGAAGCCGAATCAGGTGATCGATAAGATTTCGGACTACTACCGTACGTACAACTCGAACATCCACCGTGGGGCGCACACGCTGGCAGCCCGTGCAACGGATGCCTACGAAGAGGCTCGGGAGAAAGTGCAGCGGTTCATCAATGCTGCCACCAGCGAGGAGATCATCTTCGTACGCGGTACCACTGAAGGCATCAACCTCGTGGCACAGACCTACGGTCGCCAGTTCCTGACTCCTGGTGATGAGGTCATCGTCTCTGAGCTCGACCATCATGCCAACATCGTACCTTGGCAGCGTGTTGCTCAGGAACGTGGTGCCACCTTACGCGCTATCCCTACTGATCAGAATGGCGACCTCATCCTCTCTGAACTGGAACGACTCATCACACCTCGGACCCGTTTTGTCAGCGTGGGTCATGTAAACAACACTTTCGGCACCATCAACGACGTGCAGCGCATCATCGACATCGCCCACGCACACCAGATTCCCGTGCTGATTGACGGTGCACAGTCGATAGCCCACACACCTGTCGATGTACAAGCCCTTGGTGCAGACTTCTTCGTATTCAGCGGTCATAAGATCTACGGGCCTAATGGCATTGGTGTGGTGTATGGCCGTAAGGAATTGTTGGATAAGATGCAACCCTGGCAGGGAGGCGGTAACATGATTAGGGATGTGACCATCGAGCGTACAGAATACAATGTACCGCCTGCCCGTTTCGAGGCTGGCACACCCAATGTGGCAGATGCCATCGGGCTGGGTGCAGCCCTCGACTATGTGAGCCATATCGGCATCCGCAACATCGAGCACCACGAGCACCAACTGACGGAGTATGCACGAGAGCAACTCGCCCAGATTCCTGGTCTGACGCTTATCGGCAATCCGAAGAACCGCGTGTCGGTCGTGTCGTTTGTCCTCGATGGCATCCCCGTCCCCGAAACAGGCACGTTATTAGACAAGGAGGGCATCGCAGTGCGTGCTGGCCACCACTGCGCCCAGCCCGCCCTCCGCGCTCTCGGCTACGAGATGAGTGTCCGCCCCACCTTCGCCCTCTACAATACTCGCGAAGACGTAGACAAACTTGTGATTGCAGTAAAAAAGATTATTGGACGATAAAAAAAGACTACGAATATCACGTCATCGCTTCAGCGCTTCTACAGAGCGTAGCGACTAAAAGAATCAAACGAATTGCCATGCGGATGAAATAATTCGTGTTATTCGTATAATTCGTAGTATAGAGACAATATGCAGTACGAAACGAAAATACTGACGACGAAGTATCAGAAGCCTGACATATACGGGTCATTGTCGATGCCCGTCTACTATACGGCGGCGTTTGAGTTTGAGTCTGCCAAGGCCATGGGCGACGCTTTTTGCGGTCGTTCCATGGCCCCGTCGTATGCCCGCATCGCCAACCCCACGACTAGCTATCTGGAGGAGCGTGTCAGACAACTGACGGGTGCAGCAAGTGTGACGGCTCTCAACACGGGCATGACAGCCATCCATTACGCACTGACTGCTGTCAGCGCAGCAGGACTCAACATCGTGGCCTCGAAACACCTGTTTGGCAACAGCGTCTCGCTGATTCGCGACACCTTGGGTAACTTCGGTGTGGAACCGCGCTTTGCCGATTTCACCAAACCAGAGGAGGTGGAGGCACAGATCGACGACAAGACCTGCGCCCTGTTCTTCGAGATCATCACCAATCCGCAGCTCTTCGTGGCTGATATCCTACAATTGGCAGACATTGCTCACAAGGCAGGCGTACCTTTGATTGCCGATACGACCATCGTACCCTTCTCCACCTTCCATGCAGTTGATTTCGGTGTAGACATCGAGGTGGTGTCGAGCACGAAGTATATCTCCGGCGGTGGTACAGGATTGGGCGGACTGCTCATTGACTACGGACAGTTTGACTGGAGCCAGGCCCCCTCCCCTGCCCTACAGGCACGAACCAAACGAGTGGGTAAGAAAATGGCCTTTACGGCCCGTGTAAAGACAGAACTCATCACAAACCTTGGTGGTCTGATGACACCTCAGGCAGCTTATATGGAGACCCTTGGCCTCGACACGCTCGACATCCGATTCCGTCGTCAGGCAAAGACCACGCTGTGGCTCGCCCGCCAATGCCAGACATTGCCAGAGATCAAGCGCGTGAACTATACAGGCCTTGAAGACAATCCCTTCTACGAACTCTCTCATAAGCAGCTCGGCCCGTTGCCAGGGGCTGTCTTCACCATCGACCTCGAATCGAAGGAAGCCGCATGGGCATTCATCGACAAACTGCAGATAATCCGTCGTGCCACGAACCTTTTCGACCGCAAGTCGTTGGCCATCCACCCTGCCTCTACCATCTTCGGACTCTTTACTGCCGAACAGTGTGCGGAGATGTCTGTCCTCGATACGACGGTACGAATAAGTATCGGTCTTGAAGCAGGCATAGATCTGCTGGAAGATATCAAGACTGCGATTAAATGAAAACAGAGTGAGGCTCGCATCGACTCTGCCGGGCGTGGGCAGTCTCGACCGAAGGTCTGGCAGTCCGTGGAATGAAAAAGTGAAGAGGTGTCTCTTCACTTTTTCATTGATTACCAATCGTAATCCTCTACATAGTCGTCGAACATCACCTCCTCCGTCCATCCGTTGTCGCGGAACAACTTGCGGATCTTCTCTTGCAAAGCAGGCGGAATGAGACGCGTACCTTTGCGATACTCGAAGTAGTAGGTGCGGTTGGTCAGTCCGATGATTCCTAAGCGTACCGCAGGCTCCAAGCGTTTAGGCATATCGTCCGTAAAGGTGTGAGTCATGCCTTTGGCAAAGCGCACCTTCTGGTCGCTGCGATACATCGGACATTCAGTAGTCGCCACACCCTCGAAATGCGGATTCACACACCTGTAGGAACTATAGGCGTGAGGCATGTGCTGTCCTGCGAGCCATCGCAGACACTGGATGTGCAACGGACACGCATCAACATAACAAACCGTGTAGCCTTCCTTGGCTTTCTCAATCAATAATTCTTTTGCTATACTCATGATTTCTTTTGCTTTTTATTAGGTTTTTCTTCTGATGGGGTTAACCTCACTCATCTTTCCAAAAGTCCTTTCTACAAAGGGCTTGAGGCGAGTGAGGTTGAGTAGTTCTAACCTCACTTCAACCTCACCCGAACCTCACTTCAACCTCATGCAGCCTTTCATGGAATTGTTAGTCGTAGCTACAAACGAGGCATAGCGGGGCCGGTCTTCCTGAGAGGCACCATTGACAGGGTGTCCGTTCACCTGGCTCTTGCTCAGCGTCTGTTTCATCGAAGCATGCTGACTGGGACGGATGGCATCCAGTCTCATTACTGATTGGGGTTTAACAATTAAAACGAATCAAAGTGAGGTTCAAGTGAGGTTCGAGTGAAGTTAAAACTTCCAATCTCACTCGCTCTAAACCCTTTCTACAAAGGTTTTCGAGTCCTCAAAGTGAGGTTAACCCTAATAATCGCCTCATCCTTCGAGTACCCATATCTGCTTCATCAAGAACCGTATTTGCTTTATCAAGAACCGTATTTGTTTCATCAAGAACTCCGCAACAGCAGAGCGGTGCTGGGTGGCATCCTCATAATCATTCCATCCGATGTCGAGCATGTCGATGACATTCTGGCCTCACAGGTCGACTACATCAACGAAGTCGGCTATCATCCGAAATTTGGCCAGTATCTTTTTTTTGTTATCATAAAAGGTTTGTTTAAATCACAACCCTAATATTCAAATTAGGGTCATATAATTCTGGCATATAACAACCCAAGGCTATCAATACATTCACCTCTTTTTGGTATTTGTATTTTTTCTGTTCCATAATCTTCTGGGCGCATATATATATAAAATTAGTTAAACATAAAAGAAAACAAGTCTTTTATTTGCTTTTTTTACTACAATTCCCTATCTTTGCACACATATTGCGACGAGTTCTTGGACTCGCCGACGCATGGAAGGAGTCACGCCAGGGGGATAGCGTTTATCTGCGTTCATAGCCCAGAGATCAAGGGGATTTCTTTGATCTTTTATCTTGAAAGGAGAAGGGAATCGGGAGTCAGAGCGTTTTCCTTTTTTCGTCTGGCTGGGGCTCAGGACAGGGTCACAGGGGACCCCATATGACTAAAAGTCGGATTCGGGCGAAAGGTCTGACATATAAGGGCGGGCGACCCAAGATAATCGAGTAGGAGGAAAACGAAGTAGTTTTCTTCCTACTTTCGTTTCCCGACCTCTCACACCACCGTACATGCGGTTCCGCATACGGCGGTTCTTAACACGGATGCAACTTCACGTAATAATCCATTAGGCAAGGGTAGCCTGCACGTTTCAGCTTCTCTGCTGTTGCGACACGGTGCATGAAGCTGTGGGCAGCACGGCAATAGCCTTTACGGCTGTTCGCCCATTGCCACGCCTGCCACTTGGCGATGCCGCATTTCTGCAGATTCTTGAAACGTGTGCGTACCCGCTTCCAGCTTTTCCATATACACATGCGAATACGACTGCGCAGCCATTGGTCTGTGTCTTCCAAGAAGCTCCGCATGTCGGCGTGCCGAAAGTAGGTCACCCAACCTCGGATTGTCTGGGTCAGCACCTCCTTGCGCCTCGCATAGCCGATGTTCCAGCTGCGGCGAGTCAGCTCTTTGAGCTTTCTGCGTAGCTTGGCTTTCGTCTTCGAGTGGATGCACAAGCGAGTCTTTCCCTTTCATGTGTAGAAGGAGTAGCCAAGGTATTTCTGACCGTTCACGCTCCCTACATGGGTCTTCTCGCGGTTCACCTTCAAGAAAAGCTTCTTCTCGATGAAACGGCTGATACTCTCGCAGACTCTTTCGGCGGCACGAGGACTCTTGCAGAAGATAATGCAATCGTCGGCATAGCGGACAAACGGAAGACCACGGCGTTCGAGTTCGCGGTCAAGCTCGTTGAGCATGATGTTGCTCAGTAGCGGGCTTAAAGGGCCGCCTTGCGGAACGCCCTGCTCCGTTTCCTCAAACTTGTGCCCTGTCATCACACCTGCACGCAAGTACTTGTGGACAAGAGACACAACGCGGCCGTCCTTGATGGTGTCCGACAGAAGCTGCACCAGTTTGCTTTGGTTCACCGTATCAAAGAACTTCTCCAAGTCGAGGTCTATACAGTACTTGTAGCCCTCGTTGATGATTTCCTGCGCACGATGCAGCGCCTGGTGAGCACTACGGCCTGGACGGAAGCCAAAACTACTGTCCGAGAACTTAGGCTCATACACCAAGCTCAGCACCTGCGCGATGGCTTGCTGGATGACGCGGTCAACAACGGTTGGAATACCGAGCTGACGCATCTTGCCTCCATCCTTGGGTATCTCTACCCTGCGCACGGGATTCGGACGGTACTTCCCGCCCAGCAGGCTTTCAACTATTTCCAACTTGTGGCTACGCAGGTATGGGAGCAAATCCTCCACATCCATCTTGTCGATGCCACCGCTCCCCTTGTTAGCCTTGACTTGTATGTACGCTCTGTTAAGGTTGTCGGGAGTCAAGATGTACTCAAGCATCCTGCCTGACGTTAGTTGCACTTCTACGAGGACGTCTCCGACCATCCCAATCAAAGTCTGCGCTCCCTCATAGCTTTCGCGTTCCGCACTATCATTTTGAGGGCAGCTTTCCTGTGTTTTCTGCCTTTCTTCCTTCATCGGGTAATCTAAAGTCGTAGCTCGTTTGGTTAAGTTCTGCCCTTCGCCAAGACCAACGAGCTTTAAGGTCTCGGCTACTATGGCGTCTGCTGACTTCTGCGGGTTCGCTGTTGCTGCTTGCCTACAGGCTCGCCCCGCAGACCTCCTCGGATAAGGGCATCGTCTTTCCATCTTATGCCTGCCACATTTACACTCACCGTTCCGAATAGCTATCGGGCTTGGGCTTGTTTTGCAGCCTTACCCACGGCTCCGCGCCTTATATGTGGTTTCTGTTCGTCAGGCCAGATGTTTGCCGTAAGCTTCTTTCAGATTCCGCCTCGCGACGGACACCCTTGCTCTTGGCTATGTGATTCCCGCTATTAGGGCTCACTCGGGACTTGCACCCGTTAGACGATGCTCATGCCGAGCATACTAAAGAAGCCCGACCTGCAAATGCAAGCCGGGCTATGATTTTGTTTTGAGTCAGCATGTTATGAGACCTCAATGGCCTTGGTGACTTT
>JAEEGH010003317.1_pt1 | contig 42494 bp, 27 predicted proteins | sample 9134181 | NCBI WGS metagenome assembly JAEEGH01 (sample SAMN16246544, study PRJNA631951) | gut metagenome | biome: gut microbiome; feature: rumen; material: DP-attached | host: Bos | place: Iran: Karaj | collected 2018-10 | reverse complement strand
ACATAAAGCAATTAGTGCAGGCGGAACCCAAATCCATCAAGTTCCGCGCCGGCAAGGAGATGCAGAACCTCCCCGTCATCGACAACGCCTACCTCCTCACCGAGGGCGACAAAATCAAGGAGTTCGGCAAGATGGAGGACTTCAACCCCGACATCCTGAAGAAAATCAAGGAGCCCATTGAGGAGATCGACGCCACGGGCAAGTTCGTGTTCCCCTCCTTCTGCGACTCCCACACGCACATCGTCTATGCGGGCAGCCGCGAGGTCGAGTACATCGACAAGATCAAGGGCTTGAGCTATGAGGAGATTTTCAAACGCGGCGGCGGCATCCTCAACTCCGCGAAACGACTGCACGAAACCTCCGAGGAGGAACTCTACGACCAGGCTTGGCAGCGGCTGGAGGAGATGGCCTCCTTCGGCACGGGCGCGTGCGAGATCAAGAGCGGCTACGGCCTCACCACCGAAGACGAACTCAAGATGCTGCGCGTCATCCGCAAGCTGAAAGAGAACTCCCCGCTCACCATCAAGGCCAACTTCCTCGGCGCGCACGCGGTGCCGCTGCTCTACAAGGACAACCCCGACGGCTACGTGGATCTCATCATCAACGAGATGATTCCGATGGTAGCGGCCGAAGAGCTCGCCGACTTCGTGGACGTCTTCTGCGACAAGGGCTTCTTCACCACCGAGCAGACTGAGCGCATTCTGATGCAGGGCATCAAGTACGGTCTGCGCCCGAAAATCCACGCCAACGAGATGGCCTGCTCCGGCGGCATCCAAGTCGGTGTGAAATACAATGCTTTGTCGGTAGACCACTTGGAATACACGGGTGAGGAGGAGATTGCGGCTCTCTACAAGAGCGAGACGATGCCCACGGTGCTGCCCGGCGCTGCCTTCTTCCTCGGGATGCAGTGCGCCCCCATCCGCAAGATGATCGAAGGAGGTCTGCCCGTCGCGCTCGCCTCCGACTTCAACCCCGGCTCCTGCCCGTCCGGCAACATGCAGCTGGTCTTCGCCATGGGTTCCGTGATGTACAAGATGCTGCCCGAGGAGACGGTCAACGCCACCACCATCAACACGGCCTACGCTATGGACGTCTGGCGCGAGCTGGGCACTATCACGAAAGGCAAAATCGCCAACTTCTTCATCACCAAGCCGATGGACACGCTCTACTACATGAACTACGCCTTCGGGAGCAACAAGGTGGAGCAGATTTTCCTGAACGGGAAGCGGGCGTAATACGATTCCACAACCTCAAAAAAGAGGCTGGCAACGTTCTGCGTCGCCAGCCTCTTTTGGTTCGTAATGGGTAGCTTTTACTTGATGACCACCTGTTTGGTGACCTTGCCGTCGGTGGTATAGACGGTCACGGCGTAGGTGCCCGGGGCCATGCCGGAGGTGGGGATGGTCACGTGCGTGTCGCCGTAGAACTGGTCGAACACGCGCTGTCCCATCATGTTATAGACCTCCACGCGCTCGATCTGGGCTGAGGTGATCTGCACGTAGTTCGTGGCGGGGTTCGGATAGACGGAAACCTCGATCATGTTGTGCTCGTTCACGCCGACTTCGGTGACATCCAGCGTGATGGGTACGGCCACTTCGCTGTTCTCAATGTCGCTGGAGAAGCAGTGCAGTGTGGCGGTGTGGTGCTCATTGGCGCTCATACCCGCCGAATTGGCGGTGACGTTCACGTTCAAAGTCGCGCCCGCGTTCAAACTTCCGTCCGCAGGAGTCGCGCTCAGCCACGGGGTGATGGGCGTGCCGCCAATCTTGCCGCCGAGACAGAGGTTGAAGTCGAAGTCGGTGTCAACGAACCGGTTGTGCCAGGTCGTCCCGGTCTTGTACCAGCAGCTGTAGTCGTTGGCAAAGGCGCCGTCGAGATGGATCTCGTAGGCACCATCGGGCTGGGTGAACCAGACTCCGAACCAGAGGTCGCTGCCGTCGATGACGTAAGGCGTGGTGAGCTGCACGTTGTTCCAGCCGCTGTCCACGGAGAAGGTCTGCTCGTACACCACTTCGCCGGGACCGGGGTGCAGCAGCTGGTTGCCCATGGCATACACGCGCAGCTTGGCGGTGGAAATGGAGCTGCCGAAGAACACATAGACCTCGTTGAGGGTCTTGCCGATATACTGCTGCAGAGCCGAGGCAGGGTACCCGATGGCGACATCCACTTCGGTGGCGCCGCTCGTGAAGCCCACAGACGTGTAGGGTTCAGCCTGGTAGTAGTGGAGGTCGGTCACCGTGGTGGGCGTCGGATCCGGATTCGGGATGTCGTAGGTCACCATAGTGTAGAAGCTGGTGCCGCCGGTGCCGGGGTTGCTCAACGTGACAGGCTGCGAGGAGGTGCTGTTCGGATCTAAGACGAAGTTGAGGTTGTCGGGGGTCACGGCGAACTGGCCCACCAAGGCGGCGGAAACCTCCGTCACCACGAAATCATCGACGTAGTAGGTGCCTGAAACGTTACTGCCAAGAGGTGAACCAGCGTAGAAGTTGATGCCCGCCAACTGGTTGACACCGTTGGTGTTGCCTTGCTGGTAGCTGAACGGCCAAGTGTGCACGAGCACATTGTTGACCGTGAGCGAAGCCTGGTCGTTGTCCATATCGACATCAAACTCAATGGGAAACCAAGCATTGGAGGGGCAGGTGAAGTTGTATTCGGCGCCGCCCACGCTGAGGTAGCCGCCGCCGGCGCTGTTGAAGTAGCACTCCAGCGCCCATTGCGATTTTAGGACATGTTGGATGTTGAAGTAGCCTCCATTGCCAGTGGAGGGGACAAAGTAGTTAAACGTAAGGGTATAGTGCCCCGTGGTGTAGTTTCCGAAAGGATAGAGCTGGTCATTGGCCCCGGTGATGTACAGCGAGTTGGGCGCGGAGGCGGCCTGCGCGGTGGAAATCACACCGTCCTCGCTACCGCCGGGGGCGTCACTCCAGGTCGTCCAGGCAGAACTGGACTGTGCCAGATGGCTGCCGGCCGTGTAGGAGTCGAAGTTGTCACTGAAGACAACCGTCTGCGCGAACATCCATGATGTCGCGGCAAACAATAACAGCAAAGAAAGTAAACTTTTTTTCATAAGCATTTGATTTTAGATTCGACCGCAAAAGTAGAAAAAATATAATTACGGTCGAACGAAAAATCTCCTGCTATTTTTTCACAATCTTATGGTGAGAAGTACTCCCGTCGGCGTCGGTCACGTGCAACAGGTAGATTCCCGCGGGAAGGGCCTCCACATTCAAAGTGGCGGTACCGCTCTGTAGGGATGCGCCGGGGCACGTCTCCACAATCCGTCCCTGCAGGTCGTATAGCACCATATTCGCGATTTCCGTTCCTCCGTCCAATGCGACGTACACCATCTCGGTGGCGGGGTTCGGATAGATGTGCATTTGCTTGGTCTCCCGCTCGGTCACGCCCACTTCATCGGTGATGGTGAAGAGGTGCGGGTCGGCGGCCCCGATGTACGGGTGCTTCTCCACCCGGCCCGACTCGTCCTTGGCGAACAGGTAGTATTCCACGGTGTCGCCGTTCTGCCAGGCGTAGTTAATGGAGGTGAAGGAGAAGGTGTATTCGTTGTCGGTGGTGTGATGCAGGGAGGCGTTATGCCAGGTGCCGTGGTTGATACGGAAATAGATCCGCAGCGAGTCGGAGACCAGGTTCGCGCCGCTCAACGCTTTGATATCCACCGAGACAGTCATCATGTTATCCATAAGTTCCTCCAGATTCTTCTCTCCGAGAAGCGGATAGTGCTTCAGGTAGAGCATTCCGAGGTCGGCGAGCTCATGGGTGCGGCAGTGCAGGGCATCGGTGCTGTACCACGGCGTGTAGTCGCTCTGCATGATGGGCACGATGGTGTAGCCGGGCATGGCTTGTTGATAGGCGGCGATGGCCTCGTTGTCGTGGGAGTTACCCGTGATGGGAACAAACACGTGGTCATTCAGAATCAGCGAGTTAGTGTAGGGCGTGGCGCGGTTGGCGTTCGGGTTGGCATAGACGCGATAGACCTGGTAGTGGTTGCCCCACGGGGAGACGGCGTCGGCGAAGGTCTGCGCCACCGCCTCATAATTGTTGTAGCGCGGGTCGTTGGCCGGCACCTTCCCGATGAGCACCTTATCGACATCGAGGAACTTGCCCCAGCAGTCGATGTGCGCGATGTACTCGCCGAGCGGGTCGGGGAGAATCATGTAGTTGTCGATGCCGAGGAAGTTCTGGGTGATGGAGAGGACGGAGGATTCCGTTTCGGCGGGGTTCTCCTGGAGCACCAGCATTGTGGAGGCCGCCGTGCCGTAGCCATCGACCATATAGTTGCCGCCGGTGTGCACCAGGGGCATCTCGTAGCGGCTGACCCCCAGGCGCTCGGTCACCGCCTCCAAGGCTGCGTCGTCGAGGGGACGTTGCGGACGGTTATAGACGAAATCGACCACTCCCACCGAGTCGTGGCCGTCGATGACGAACCAGGGGCCGTAGTCGCGGGTCCAGTAGGAGTCGTGCTCGATGCGCCAGAACTGCACGTTGTCCATATTCACTTGGTTGTTGTTGAAGTAGTTTCTGGCCTGGTTGCTGTCGGCGGGGGAGTCCACGAGCACTTTCACCTGGGTGATCAGCGACAGTTCGCGCACGAGGGCCACGGGGATGCCGAGCGGGTAGGCGACCATCACGCCGCCCATCGGCTGGAACTCGGCCACGGCGGTGACGGGCGCGGCGGGATAGACGGCGTCGCGGAGATGCGCCTGCTGCGACAGATACGGGATCATCAGGCGCTCCTCGGCAGTGGCGTGGTGCGGGAACTTCGGATGGATGTCATAATGGATCTGCTCGTTTTGGGCAAACACTGCACCTAAGAGCAGCAAGGTCAGACCAGTAAGGATAGTTTTTTTCATATTATTTCTCGGTATTAAAATCGGCCGCAAAAGTACAATTTTTGGGTTAATGTTTAGTGGTTAAGGTTTAATGGTTAAGGTTTAGGGGTTAAAGTTTAGTGTTTAAGGGTTAATGGTTAAGGTTTAGTGGTTAAGGTAGGAGGGGGATGGCAAGGGAATGGCAAGGGAGTGGCAAGGAGATGGCAAGGAGATGCGTCGTATATGAGAGCGAGTAGGCAAGTCAGTTCTTCGATAGTTGTTCGATAGTTCTTCGACAGTTCTTCGATAGTTCTTCGAAAATTTACGAAGAACTTACGGAGAACTCACGAAGAACTCACGAAGAACTACCAAGCCTGCTACGGTTCTGCTACGGTTCTGGTAGGGCTCAAATACTTGCCAAGCCGCAGGCAGCTCCTTGCCGGACCTGTTCGTCCCCGTGTCCTTTGTTTGGTTTCCGCTGCGCGTTATGTGGAAAAAGTGTATTTTTGCACCGATATTCATGGAATTATCAACGAGAATAAAAGGTGCGAGGTTTATCGTGTCCGCGGCAGAGGAACAACAGAACAAGAATAATTACAAATTCAAAAAGAGATGAAGAAACTTTATTCCCTGATTTTCATCATGTTGGGTGTGATGACAGCGTTTGCCCAGTCTGCCATTGTGCCGGTGGGCGGCGACGCTCAGAGTAACGGCGGCAGCGTGAGCTATACCGTCGGGCAGGTGGCGGTGCAGACCGTTGCCAACAGCAATGGTTCCGTCTCCGTGGCGGAGGGGGTGCAGCAACCCTACGAGATCATGACCGTGGGGGTTGACGACTACCCGCAGATCGTCCTCGACGCCGTGGTGTATCCCAACCCGACAGACAATATTGCCCAGCTGAGACTCAACGGTTTCGAGATTCCCGCCGATGGTCTCCGCGCTAATCTCTACGACGGCAACGGCAAGCGTCTGCAGACCATTCCCGTCACGGACGACCTAACCACGTTCCAGATCGGGCAGTACGCCACCGGCACCTATTACTTGGAAGTGCGCGATGGAAAGCGCATCCTGAAAACATTCAAGGTGGTGAGAAGTTAGCAGTTAGCAGTTAGCAGTTAGTAGTTAGTAGTTAGCAGTTAACGAGGCCGTCACGGTCTTAGTACCCTTCCATAAGGGCCGAAGGCCTGAAGTATGTTAACCCAGGGTGAGCGTTGCTTGTCCTAGGGTAATCAAAAACAGTATAATAAACCAAAACATAAAGAGTATGAAGAGACTTATTACAATGGTAATCATGGTGTTGGCCGTCGCGGTGGCGATGGCGCAGGCGCCGGAAAAGTTCACCTACCAGGCGGTGGTACGCAACGCCAGCAATGCCTTGGTGACGAATACGTTGGTGGGTGTGCGCGTGAGCATCCTGCAGGGGGGGGCCAGCGGCAGTGCGGTGTATATGGAGACCCAGGCGGCCACCACAAACGCCAACGGTTTGGTGACCCTCAGCATTGGCGGTGGCAACGTGCAGCAAGGCACTTTTGGCAATATCGACTGGTCGGCCGGTCCCTATTTCCTGAAAACGGAAATTGACCCGAATGGCGGCAACAACTACTCCGTGACCTCCACCCAGCAGCTGCTGAGTGTGCCGTATGCACTCTACTCAAAAGAGGCGGGCAACAGTTTCAGTGGCGACTACAACGACCTGACGAACACGCCGGATATCCCGACAGTGCCGACGAATGTGAGTGCCTTCACGAACGATGCGGGCTACCTCACCGATTATACCGAGCAACAGGTGTTGAGCATCAGCAACGACACGCTCTTCCTGACGGGCGGTAGCTACGTGAAACTGCCGGCCGGGTTCGATGGCGACTACAACTCGCTGACCAACAAGCCGACGATTCCCACAGTGCCGACCAACGTCAGTGCTTTCACCAATGATGCAGGCTACCTCACCGAATACACCGAACAGCAGGTGTTGAGCATCAGCAACGACACGCTCTTCCTGACGGGCGGTAGCTTCGTGAAGCTGCCGGCAGGCTTCGACGGCGACTACAACTCGCTGACCAACAAGCCGACGATTCCCACAGTACCGACCAACGTCAGTGCTTTCACCAATGATGCCGGCTATATCACGGGTACGGATATACCTGAGATTCCGACGGTGCCGACCAACGTGAGCGCCTTCACGAACGATGCAGGCTACCTCACCGAATACACCGAGCAGCAGGTGTTGAGCATCAGCAACGACACGCTCTTCCTGACGGGCGGTAGCTACGTGAAACTGCCGGCTGGGTTCGATGGCGACTACAACTCGCTGACCAACAAGCCGACGATTCCCACAGTACCGACCAACGTCAGTGCTTTTACCAACGATGCCGGCTATATCACGGGTACGGATATACCTGAGATTCCGACGGTGCCGACGAATGTGAGCGCCTTCACGAACGATGCAGGCTACCTCATCACCTATACCGAAACCGACCCGCAATTCAATGCCTGGGACAAGGACTACAACGACCTCACCAACAAGCCGGTGTTGTTTGATGGGAATTACAACTCGTTAAGCAATAAGCCTGTATTATTCGATGGGGATTACAATTCGTTGACGAATCAGCCGACTATCCCGACGGTGCCGACAAATGTGAGTTCCTTCACCAACGATGTGGGCTACATTACAAAGGACTCCGTTCCGACAAATGTCAGTGCGTTTGCCAACGACGCTGGATACCTTACTGAAGCAGCCTGTAATGGCGTGGCTATTTGTGAAATGCTCAATACTTTAGCAGAACTACAGAATCAGGTAGATTCCTTACAACAATCTTCGGTAACCTCCGTAGCTCAAGGCATGACACCCACCGTGACGACGGCGGCAGTTTCCGACATCGCGGCTACGAGCGCCACATGCGGCGGCGAAGTGACCTCTGACGGTGGATCCGTGGTGGTGGCCAAAGGTGTGTGCTGGAATACTACTGGCGCACCCACCATTTCCGATAGCCACACCATCGATGGTGGCGGCATGGGGCCTTTTTTGAGTGATTTGCAAGCACTGACACCCGGCACGATCTACTTTGTGCGGGCGTATGCCACAAACAGCATGGGTACGACATACGGTGAGGAGATTACGTACGCAACGACATTCACTTGCGGTTACAACTTGATTGACGGCATCAACACCTACACCACCCAACAGTACGGCATCCAGTGTTGGATGACGCAGAACCTGCGAGATGTGACGGATATATTGCAGCCCTGCCCGAGCGGCTGGCATCTGCCCAATAATGACGAGTGGAACGCTCTCGGAACCCATTTGCCGTCTTCGCCTGTGAATTTCGGCAATGGTCATTATTTGTGTGCTATGCCATGGCAGCAGTACACGCTTTTTGCAGACTTCTGCGTACAATCCAATAATGTCACCCCTACAGGTAGTGCTTGTGAAGCCCATGATTATGCAAATGGTAACTGTATGACAAATTATTACCCGCTTTCCATCCGATGTGTCCGCGATGAAAACGGAGTTGTCGTCACCGCGCAGGCACCCGCGGTGACGACTGCGGCAGTTTCTGACATTGCGGCTACGAGTGCCACATGCGGTGGCGAAGTGACCTCCGACAGTGGATCTGTTGTGATAGCCAAAGGCGTGTGCTGGAACACCACTGGTATCCCCACTGTTTCCGGCAACCATACCATCGACGGTGGCGGCACAGGATTCTTTGTGAGCAATTTGCAAGCATTGACACCCGGCACGACTTATTTTGTGCGGGCGTATGCCACCAGCGGTGCTGGTACGGCTTATGGTGATGAGATTACGTTCACGACGGCGGCAGAGGAGACCGTAGAGCAAGGCATGACACCCGCGGTGACGACTGCGGCAGTTTCTGACATTGCGGCTACGAGTGCCACATGCGGCGGCGAGGTGACCTCCGACAGTGGATCTGTTGTGATAGCCAAAGGCGTGTGCTGGAACACCACTGGTATCCCCACCGTTTCCGGCAACCATACCATCGACGGTGGCGGCACAGGATTCTTTGTGAGCAATTTGCAAGCATTGTCACCCGGCACAACCTACTTTGTACGGGCGTATGCCACGAACAACACGGGTACGGCTTATGGTGAGGAGATTACGTTCACGACGGCGGCAGAGGAGACCGTAGAGCAAGGCATGACACCTACCGTGACGACGGCGGCAGTTTCTGACATTGCGGCTACGAGTGCCACATGCGGTGGCGAGGTGACCTCCGACGGTGAATCCGTGGTGATGGCAAAGGGCGTGTGCTGGAACACCACCGGTAACCCCACCATTTCCGGCAACCACACCATCTCCGGCGGCGGCACGGGGGGCTTTGTGAGCGATTTGCAAGCATTGACACCCAGCACAACCTACTTTGTGCGAGCGTATGCTACGAACAACACGGGTACGGCTTATGGTGAGGAGATTACGTTCACGACGGCGGCAGAGGTGACCGTAGAGCAAGGCATGACACCCACCGTGACGACGGCGGCAGTTTCTGACATAGCGGCTACGAGTGCCACTTGCGGTGGCGAGGTGACCTCCGACGGTGGATCCGTGGTGGTGGCCAAAGGTGTGTGCTGGAATACTACTGGCGCACCCACTATTTCCGATAACCACACCATCGATGGTGGCGGCACGGGGGCTTTTTTGAGCGATTTGCAACCACTGACTTCCGGTATGACCTACTTCGTGAGGGCGTATGCCACAAACAGCGCAGGTACAGCGTATGGCGAGGAGGTCCCGTTCATGATAACATTCACCTGCGGGGGCAACCTGGTTGACGGCAGCGACAGCTACACCACCAGCGCGTATGGTAGCCAATGCTGGATGACGCAGAACCTGCGGAAAGCGAACGGCTCCGAATTATTCAGTTGGGTGGATGCATCGCACTCCTGTCCGGCCGGCTGGCACCTGCCGACCGCAGCAGAGTGGGACGTTCTCGCGAACTATGTGAATACTAACAGTGCTCAGGATAGCAATATTCCTTTATTCTTCGCACACATAGGCTACGAGTATTGGGTGGACATGACCATGCCTTGGCAAGACATTGAAGGTATTCCACATACGTTATCTGAACCATGTTGTATCAATGGACAACATATTAACAGTGGTTGTACGATAGCTTATGATATAGATGCTGGGGTAGCAGTGAATGTTCGTTGCGTGAGAGATATGGAAGAGGAACGAGCCCTGCCCACCGTGACGACGGCGGCCGTTTCCGACATTGCGGCTACGAGTGCCACATGCGGTGGCGAAGTGACCTCCGACGGTGAATCTGTGGTGATGGCCAAAGGTGTGTGCTGGAATACTACTGGCGCACCCACTATTTCCGATAACCACACCATCGATGGTGGCGGCACGGGGGCTTTTTTGAGCGATTTGCAACCACTGACTTCCGGTATGACCTACTTCGTGAGGGCGTATGCCACAAACAGCGCAGGTACGGCGTACGGTGAGGAAGTTACCTTTATGATGGCGTTTACATGCGGGAGCAACTTGATTGACGGCAACAACAGCTACACCACCAGCGCGTATGGTAGCCAGTGCTGGATGACGCAGAACCTGCGGAAAGCAAACGGCTCCGAATTATTCAGTTGGGTGGAGGCATCACACTCCTGCCCGGCTGGCTGGCACCTGCCGACCGCAGCAGAGTGGGATGTTCTCGCGAACTATGTGAATACTAACAGTGCTCAGGATAGCAATATTCCTTTATTCTTCGCACACATAGGATCCGAGTATTGGGTGGACATGACCATGCCTTATCAAACACCAGATGGATCCCAATATACGGTATCTGCACTATGCTGTATCAATGGACAACAAATTAATAGTAATTGTGGTATAGCTGCTGAAATAAATACTCATTCAAATCCTGTTCGCTGCGTGAGAGAAGTGGAAGTGGATCAAGTCCTGCCCACCGTGATGACGACGGCGGTTCCCAACATTACGGCTACGAGTGTCACTTGTGGCGGCGAGGTGATCTCCGATGGCGGATCCGTGGTGACCGCAAAGGGCGTTTGCTGGAACACCACAGGCTTTCCCACCATCTCTGATAATCACACCATCGCCGGCGGTGGGATAGGACCCTTTTTTAGCGAGTTGCAAGGACTGATTCTCGGCAAAACCTACTACTTGCGCTCCTATGCTATCAATAGCACAGGCATAAGCTACGGTCTGCAGGTAAGCTTCACTGTCACTGGATACGATTACCAAACGTGGGACGGTGCCGGCCCCAATCCAAACGATGCCTTGCCCTGTCAAGGTGCTGCCACGGTGACCGACCACGAAGGCAACGTCTATAATACCGTCCAAATCGGCAACCAGTGCTGGACGAGAGAAAACATGCGCTGCACAACCTCTCCCAGCACAGGCACCACCATATTGGAGTACCCTGCGAGCAGCTATTCCTATACGGGCAAGAAGGCCTACTACGTGAACGGCAGCGCGGAGAATAGCTCCACCTATGGTCTTCTGTATAACTGGAATGCGGCGATGGATACGTTCAATACGGTGTATGGGGAAACTTCCACCGATACGAATTACAACCATACGGTGGACGTGACTTTCTCCGATTCTCGCAGAGGCATCTGTCCCTCTGGTTGGCACGTGCCGAATAAAGCAGAGTGGAGCCAGCTAAATGATTATGTGGAGTCGCAGAATAAGGAGTTGTTTACTTTTTCCGAAAGCAATCCCACAGGCTTCTCTGTCCTTCTCGCAGGTGTATACGATCAAGACTACGCTGAATTTGGTTATAACGCGAGATTCTGGACTACTGCTCAATCCAGTCCCAGAAAAGCGTGCAGTTTCTGGTCTGTTGGCTTTTGCTGTACCACTACCAAATTCGTAGGCGTCCCCGTCCGTTGCCTCCGCGACTACTAAAATTCCGCATTCTACATTCTACATTAATACCGGGCGTGGCCGCAACGGTCGCGCCCTTTGTTTTGGCAGATGGCCGAATGCCTAAAAAAATGTATTTTTGCAGGTTGTTATAACAAAACCGAATATGCGTAAAGAATTCAACATAACCGGCAGTTGTAATCCCGAATGGCACTACATGGTGGACAGCGCCAAACGCTTTGAGGCCGTTGAGCGCCTGATAGACACAGGCAAGTATTTCACCATCAACAGGGCGCGGCAGTACGGGAAGACCACGATGCTGCAAATGATATGGCGTAGGCTGTCGGACAGGTATTTGATTATCGACTGTAGTTTTGAAGGCGTGGATGATAACGCTTTCTCCTCTCATGCCGCCTTTGCCAAGATGTTCGCAAGACAAATGGCTAACCGTTTGGAACCGAGATGTATTGAAGAGGGACTGGTAAATATTTGGCAAGATTGTACGGCCAAAGACTTGGACGAGTTGTCGGAAACGATCACCCGCTTTACCAAAATGAGCCCGAAGCCGGTGGTGCTGACCATTGATGAGGTGGATAAGAGCAGCGACAACCAGTTGTTCCTCAATTTCTTGGGTATGCTTCGCAACAAGTACCTGCAACGTAGTGTAGAGGGATTGAACTCCACGTTCCATAGCGTGATTCTCGCGGGTGTGTACGATGTCAAGAACCTCAAGCTGAAGCTCCGTCCCGACGCGGAGAAAAAGTACAACTCCCCGTGGAACATCGCCACCGATTTCAATGTGGACATGACCTTCCATCCCGAGGAAATTGCCCAGATGCTCGGCGATTACGAAAACGACAAGCATACGGGCATGGACATCGAGGCGATAAGCGAGGAAATTTACAAATACACCTCCGGTTATCCGTTTTTGGTGAGCAAACTTTGCAAGGTGATAGACGAGGAGTTGGGACGGAACTGGACGCTGGACGGTGTGCAGGAAGCAGCAAAAACCACCATATTCAACAAAAACACGCTCTTCACCAGTATTACCAGGAATCTGGAAGAATATCCTGAATTGAAACGGTTTATCTATTCCCTCTCCATTCTTGGTGATAACATCACATACGATCCTAACAACCCGGTGATAGATTTCGCCACGATGTTCGGCATCATCAAATACGATGCAAATCGGAAAGTGAGCATCCATAACATCATTTTCGAGGAGGTGCTGAACAACTATTTCATTGCCGAGCAGAACATTGCGGATATGGGGAAACTGCGTATAAACTATAACTATGTGACCGATGGGCGGTTGAATATGGAGTTTGTGCTGCAGCGTTTCCACGACTTGATGCGCGAGGAATACCGTGAGGAAGACGGGAAGTTCATCGAGCGGCAGGGAAGGTTGATTTTCCTCAGCTTTCTGAAGCCCATCATCAACGGCACGGGGTTCTACTATGTGGAGCCGCAGACCCGCGACAACCGCCGGATGGACCTCATCGTGACCTACGGCCGGGAGGAGTTCGTGGTGGAGCTGAAGATCTGGCGCGGCGACAAGTACGAGCAGAAAGGCCGCGACCAGCTGTCGGAGTACCTCGCCACCCGCGGCAAGGACGAAGGCTACCTCGTCACGTTCGACTTTTCGAAGAACAAGGAGGAGAAAGAGCCGGAATGGATCGAGTGGAACGGGAAACGGATCTTCGAGGCGGTGGTGTAGTTGGCAGTTAGCAGTTAGTAGTCGTAGCGGCCGCGCCGTTGTCTGTTGGAGACACAAAAAAAGCGCTCACTTTTCCGGAAGTGAGCGCCTTTTCGCTTTGTGACCCCTGCAGGATTCAAACCTGCAACCTTTTGATCCGTAGTCAAATGCTCTATTCAGTTGAGCTAAGGGGCCGTTCTCAAACGAGCGTGCAAAAATACACTTTTTTTGATATCGTAGCACTGTGAAAATTTTTTTTTCTCAAAATGGCTGTATATGGAAAAAAATTGTATTTTTGCCGCCGAATTGATGATATGTAATGAGCTATGGTGTAATGGTAGCACTACAGATTTTGGTTCTGCCTGTGTAGGTTCGAGTCCTGCTAGCTCAACAAGAAACTCTCACCGATTTGGTGGGAGTTTTTTTTACAAAATTTGGCAAGTAGATATACCTTATTATAGATAACAAATCCTAAAACAATGGAAGAACAAATCAATCTTATCAGCACTTTCGCCGACTTCAAAGAGTCCAAAAGCATCGACCGCGAGACGCTCATGCACATCTTGGAAGACGTTTTCGTGAGTGCGTTGAGTAAGAAATATGGTCCGGACGCCCGCTTCAACGTCATCGTGAACGTTGACCGCGGCGACCTTGAAATCCAGCATTCCCTGGACGTGGTGGAGGATGATGAGGTGACCGATCCCGTGAACCAGATCGCTCTGTCCGACGCCATCAAGATCGAGCCGGACTTCGAGGTGGGCGAGGAGGTCATCGAGCAGATCCAGCTCTCCGACTTCCAGCGCCGCGAGATCCTGGCCCTCCGCCAGAACCTCAGCAATAAGATCCTGGAGTACGAAAAAGACGTCATCTTCCGCAAATACGAGCCCCGCAAGGGCGAGCTGATCACCGGCGAGGTGAGCCAGGTGTGGAAACGCGAGGTCCTGGTGATGGACGACGACCGCGTCGAGATGGTGCTGCCCAAGTCCGAGCAGATCCCCTCCGACTACTACAAGAAAGGCGACAGCGTTATGGCCGTCATCACCTCCGTGGATGTGGTCAACGGCTCCCCGCGCATCCTGCTCTCCCGCACGTCCCCGCGCTTCCTCGAATGCCTGTTGGAACGCTCCATCCCCGAAATCGAGGAGGGCGTCATCATGATCCGCGACATCGTGCGCGTGCCCGGCGAACGCGCCAAAGTGCTGGTCGAGACCTACGACGACCGCATCGACCCCGTGGGCGCCTGCGTCGGCGTCAAGGGCAGCCGTATCCACGACACCGTGCGCGAACTCCGCAACGAGAACATCGACATTATCAACTATACGAACAAGAAAGAACTGTTGATCGCCCGCGCCCTTAACCCCGCGCAGATCTCTTCCATCGAACTCGACGAGGAGAACAAGACCGCCAACGTCTATATGAAGTCCGACCAAGTGTCACTCGCCATCGGCAAGGGCGGCTACAACATCAAACTCGCCAGCAAACTCTCCGGCTACGAGATCGACGTCTTCCGGGACGACATCAAGGAGGAGTACGTCATCCCGTTGTCGGAATTCAACGACGTTTTCGACCAATGGGTCATCGACACATTTATCGGTATCGGCTGCGATACCGCCGAAAGTATTTTACAATTGAGCCGCGAGGAACTCATCCGCCGTACCGACCTCGAAGAGGAGACGGTGGATGCGATGATTGCGGCGGTTAAAGAAGAATTGGCCAAGTAATGCCCCTGATCAATACAATCACCAAGTTTTTAACCAGATTAACGAACATGCCGGAAGAAAAAGTAAAAAAGCCGCGATTAGGACAGGCGGCTACAGAGTTTAACGTGTCAATGGACCGAATCATTGACATCCTGACCAAAAATGGGCTTGAAATCAGTTCCCCGACGTTGAATTCCAAGTTGACGGAGGAGATGTACCTCTGTCTGCAGAAGGAACTGGCTAAAGACAAGATGGTGAAGGAGAAGTCCGACCAGATTCTCACACCCAAGACGAAGAAGGAGGAGACCAAAACAGTGGCCGCCCCTGCACCCGCCGAGGAGGAGACTACGGGTCAGCATATCATTATCCATACCACCAAGCTTCCTGAAGTGAAGACGGTGGAAGTTCCGGCGAGCCATGCTCCCGAGGTGAAAATCATTGGATCCGTGGATCCTGAAACATTGGCGAAACCTTCCGGCAAGAAATCTTCCGGCACGGCCAAGAAGGCGGACGCCAAGGAGCAGGAACCGGAAAAAGTGGAGGAAACCCCGAAGGAAACCCCGGCAGTTCCGCAGGAGGAGCCCGTCACCGAGACCCCGGTCCAAACTTCCGAACCGACAGAACCCAAGGAGGAGGAGCCCGCCCCGAAGCCCGAGCATATCGAGACGGTGGCTCATCTGCCTGGACCCGAGATTCTGGGTACTATCGATCTGGAGGCGCTCAAACCCAAAAAGAAGAGTTCTTCCAAGGATAAGAAAGGTCAGAAGAAGGAGAAAGAGAAACCCCAGCAGCCCAAGCAACAGCCCAAAGCTGCGGAGGCTCCGAAGCCCGAACCCAAGAAGGAGACTCCCGCCACGCCTGTCGCCCCGCAACCCGAACAACCGGTGGTGGAGCATATCAAGACGGTGGTCAACCCGCTCAAGGGTCCCAAGATTTTGGGTACCATCGATCTCTCCCTGCTCCAACAGAGCAGCGGCGGCGGCAAGAACGACCATCGCGGCGTCGATTCCGACAAGAAGAAACGCAAACGCAAACGCGTGGCCAAGCCTGTGAAGTCCTCCAGCAATGCCAATGTGAAGGACGACAAGGACAAGAAACAGAAGCAGGAGCCCGAGAAAGTGGAGATTTCCGCCGAGGATATCCACCGCCGCATCAAGGAGACCAAGATGCGTCTCGAGAATAACGCCAAGAAGAACACCACGGCGGCGAAACGCCGTAAGGAGAAACGTCAGCTGATCCACGAGCGTATCGAGGAGCAGGAGATGCAGGCCATTGAGGATCAGAAGACCTTGAGGGTCACCGAGTTCATCACGGCCAACGAGTTGGCCACCCTGATGAACGTCGATGTCACCAAGATTATCGCCACCTGCATGAGTATCGGTCTGTTCGTCTCCATCAACCAGCGTCTCGATGCCGAGAACATTGTCATGCTGGCCGAGGAGTTCGGTTTCAACGTGGAATTCATCGACGCGGACGACGACAGCGATGTCGAGGCCGGTGAGCAGGATGCCGAAGAGGATCTGCAGCCCCGCCACCCGATCATCACGGTGATGGGTCACGTGGACCACGGTAAGACCTCGTTGCTCGACTACATCCGCAAGACCAACGTCATTGCCGGTGAGGCCGGTGGTATCACCCAGCACATCGGTGCTTACGAGGTGAGCCTTTCCGACGGCCGCAAGATCACCTTCCTCGACACGCCCGGCCATGAAGCGTTCACGGCCATGCGTGCCCGCGGTGCCAAGATCACGGACCTCTGTATCATCGTGGTCGCCGCCGATGACGCGGTGATGCCGCAGACTGTCGAGGCTATCAACCATGCGCAGGCCGCCGGCGTGCCTATGGTGTTCGCCATCACCAAAATCGACAAGCCCAACGCCAATCCCGATAAGATTCGCGAGGAGTTGGCCAATATGAACATCCTCGTGGAAGAGTGGGGTGGCAAGTACCAGTGCCAGGAGATTGACGCCAAGCACGGTGACCATGTCAACGAGCTGCTGGAGAAGGTGTTGCTGGAGGCCGAGTTGCTCGACCTGAAGGCCAACCCGAACCGTCCCGGCGTGGGTGCGGTCATCGAGTCCGCTTTGGACAAGGGTCGCGGTTACGTGGCCAAGGTGCTCGTGCAGAACGGCACGCTCTCTGTCGGCGATCCGATTCTGGCCGGCAGCTGCTTCGGCAAGGTCAAGGCTATGTTCAACGAGCGTAACCAGCCCGTGAAGTCGGCCGGTCCCGCTTCGCCTGTGCTGCTGTTGGGTCTCAACGGCGCCCCGCAGGCCGGTGACACCTTCAAGGTGTGTGAGTCGGAGCAAGAAGCCCGCAGCGTGGCCACCAAGCGTGCCCGCCTCGCCCGTGAGATGGGTCTGCGCACGCAGAAGCACGTCACCCTCGAGGAGATTGGCCGTCGTATCGCCATTGGCGACTTCAAGGAGCTCAACATCATCGTCAAGGGTGATGTCGATGGTTCTGTGGAGGCACTCGCCGGTGAGCTGCTCAAATTGAGCACCGAGCAGGTCCAGGTCAACGTGATTCACAAGTCTGTGGGTCAGGTGACCGAGAGCGACGTGTTGCTCGCCACCGCGTCGAATGCCCTCATCGTGGCCTTCCAGGTCCGCCCGTCCGCCAACGCCCGCAAGATGGCCGAGGCCGAGCAGATCGACATCCGTACCTATTCCATCATCTATACCGCCATCAACGAGATCAAGGACGCCATCGCCGGTATGCATTCGCCGGAGATTCACGAGAAGGTGGTCTGCAACATCGAGGTGCGCGAGGTGTTCCACATCTCCAAGGTCGGCAATGTGGCCGGCTGTATGGTCCTCGACGGCAAGCTGCAGCGTAACACCAAGATACGCCTTATCCGCGACGGTATTGTCATCTACACGGGCAAGCTCGGCTCCCTGCGTCGTTTCAAGGACGATGTCAAGGAGGTGGTTGCCGGACAGGATTGCGGTCTGAACATCGACGGCTGCAACGATGTCAAGGTTGGCGACATCATCGAAGGTTACGAGGAATTCGAGGTGGCCTACGGGAACTAACGGATTTGTCGGTTGACAACAAACGAAGAGGGACGCGCACCGCGCGTCCCTCTTCGTTTGCTTTCGTTTAGGAGTATTTCCGTCGCAGAAGATCGCAGAACGACAGGTACGCGTCGGATTTGGAATCCCAGAAGTATTTCTGTTTCAGCTCTTCGAGGCAGTCGAAGGCCTCTTCCATGTTCTGGCATTCATTGAGTTGGCGGATGGAGGCGCTGAAGTCCTCGCCGCGGTTGTGGAACAACTCCTTGATATAGATGAACTTGTCGTTGATAGAGATCGCCTTGGTGAGGTCGCCGACCTTCGCGCGCTGATACTGGCTGCTGATGGAGTGGTCTTCGCGGCGCTCGTTGAAGAGGTCGTTGAGCGAGCGTTGCGGCTTCGGCGTGGGCGCGGGCGCGGGCGTCTGCTTTGCCGGCTGTGCGGGCGCGGACTTCGGCGGGATGAACTTCAGGATGTCGTCCTCCTCGTGGAAATCCTCTTCCACCGCCTCTACGGGAACCTCTTGCTTGATCTTCTTCTCTATGATCGGTTTCTTCTCCTCCGCTTTCACGGGTTTCACGGGTTCCTCTTTCTTCTCGACGACCGGCTTCTCGACGATGGGCTTTTCTGCGATCGGTTTCTCGACAACGGGTTCCTTTTTCTCGGCGACGGGTTTCTCGGCGACGGGCTTCGGATTCTCCACAGGCTTTTCGGGCTGTGCCGAGATTTCGAAGTCGGTTTCGATGAAGAGCTCTTCCGCGTCGTCGGTCAGCGGGGCGTTTTCCTCGACGGGCTTCTCTTTCTTTTCGATTTCCGCGAAAATATCGGGCTCCGGCTCGGCAACCTTTTCCGGTTCGGGTTTCGGTTCGGGTTTCGGGCTCGCGGTTTGCTCTTGCGCTCCGTGGATCTCCTCCGCTATGGTCTTGAGTTCTTCTTCCACAGCCTTATAGCTTTCGTGTTCGGTGTCGAAGAAGAGATCTACATCCTCCTCCAAGGTCTTGGCGGGAGTGAACTGTTTTTTGGGCTCGGAATCGGGTGCGGGGGCAGGCTGGACGGGCACGGTGGCTTCGTACTCTTCCGTCTCCATGGCCGAGACTTTCACATACAGTTTCCGAAGTTTCTCCAACAGGATTTCCTTCTCAATGAAAGCCAATTTGATTCCTTTTTCATTGTCGGATAGCCAATTATCCAACAATTCCGACATTTTTTGATACTCGTCGCTCATTTTTTTGAAATTTCTATATCAGGTTAACGGTTTTTATTCTATTTTTGCACTCCAAAAATCGGGCAAAAATACGAAAATTATCATATTGGAAAACAATGTTTTTAGAAAATAAAGCGAGCAGGAATCATAAGAAAGGTTGGATAGAGGTGATTTGCGGGTCGATGTTCTCCGGCAAGACGGAGGAGTTGTTGCGTCGTATTCGTCGTGCGGAGTTCGCGAACCAGAACATCGAGCTCTTCAAACCGGCCGTGGACACGCGCTACGATGAGGTCGAGGTTGTGTCGCATAACGAGAACTCTCGGGTTTCGACGCCGGTTAACGCCTCTTCCGAGATTCTGCTCTACGTGAACATGAACGAGGTGCAGGTGGTGGCCATCGATGAGGTGCAGTTCTTTGACGACGGCATCGTGGAGGTGTGCAACCAGCTTGCCAATGCAGGCATCCGTGTGATCGTCAGTGGGTTGGATATGGACTACAAGGGTCTTCCGTTCGGTCCTATGCCGAAGCTGATGGCGGTGGCGGAGTATGTCAGCAAGCAGCATGCCATCTGCACGCGTTGCGGCGACCTTGCCCACTTTTCCTATCGTATCGTGGCCAACGAGCAGCAGGTCCTCCTCGGCGAGAAGGACGCCTACGAGCCGCTCTGCCGCCACTGCTACGATGAGGCGATGGGCAGTTAGCAGTTTAGGGTTTTCGTTTTGAGTTTTACGTCGCAGACGGTGAGTACCGCCATGGCCGCCCAGACGATGACGGAGAGTTTGTCGGTGTCCAAAAAGTTGTTAAGGAAGCCGTGGGTGAAGTAGGTGATGAGGGCCAAGGTCATGCACAACGATAGGGTTTTCAGTGTTTTGTCTTCGGCATAGATGTATGTTCGGATGCCGCAAATAAGGAACGTGATCACGATGGCGACCACGGTGAGCGCCCCCGGGAAACCGGTTTCGGCGCAAGGTCCGATGTATTCGCTGTGCGCGTTGCCGCCGTCACCAAAGTCGGTGGAGATGATGGTCCGGTAGTACCCTTGTTGGAAGGGGGCGTACTCGAACTGGTAGGTGCCGGGTCCCCAGCCGAACACGGGGCGCTCCCGAATCATCCCGAACGCCGCTGTCCATCTGTTGATGCGTTCCATATTGGAGGCGTCGGTGCTGATGTTCGACATCGACTGGATGTGCTCCACGAAGTCTCCGGAGGAATCCTGATTGTTGCGGCTCATCTTGTAGAGAATGTCGTCGGCGTAGAAGAAGAGCAGCAGTCCGACCACCAGTCCGCCGCCGATAATCCACGACAGTTTGATGCGGAGTTTGAGGATGACCAGCACGCCGACCGCCACCACGAGGCTGAGCCAGGCGGCGCGGCTGAACGACAGGTAGAAACCCATCAGGAGAATGAGGGAAACGACGATGTAGAAAGTGCGTTGCGGCCAGCGGTTGCCGGGCAGGAAAAGGAACCCGACGCTGACGGGCAGCATGAAGGCCAACGCTGCCCCATAGGCGGTGTGGTCGTTGTAGAACGGCGACATCACGAAGTGCGCGTAGTGCTCGTCGAAACCGCTCAGCGCATGCTGGTAGGTGGTGATGAGCACGATGATGGAAAGACCTATGGCGTAGCAGTTGAAGTAGCGCACGGCGTTCCGCAGGCCGTCGTTGGCCATCTGCATGAAAAACCAGTAGCATGACGTGATGAACCACACCTTGGAGGCGAAGAACTTGATTGAGACCACCGGCCGCACGCTGGTCAGGCTGGTGAGGAGCATCCAGCCGAGATAGACCAATATGGCGATGGAGATGGGATGCCGCAGGAACTTGCGGTCGATGCTCAGGTCGTAGAGGATGCGGGCCAGGAAGATCATCGTCACCAAGATCATCAGGGCTTCGGAGGGCAGCGACAGTCCCAAGGGGATGTTCTTGCTCCGGATGATGACCGAGAAGGGGGTGCTGAGCGCGACGAGGTACATGGCCCAGTCTGCGTGGAAAAAGACCACGTACAGTCCCACCAGCCCCACCGTAATCAGCTGAATTGCGGGAAATTCTCTGATTATGGCGTAGCCGTTGGCCACCACAAGCGCCATTGCGAGCAGAAAGAAGAGGATCTGTCGCTTAGTTATCTTGTGGAGCTGTTGCTGAATCTTTTCTATCAGACGGGTTACCAACTCTTTCAATGGTTAAGAGCACAATCATCGTGAGAATGAAAGCGCAGAGGGTGGAGATGATGACGATGAGGGATTTCTTGGGGTAGAACTTCTTGTCGGCGGGGAAGGGTTTGTCGATGACGAATTTCACGGGCATGATGGTGGTCATGTCCATCTTGGCGTCCAACATTTTCTCCTTGCAGAGGGCGTGATATTTGCTGAAGTTGTAGCTCATCTCCTGGTAGGCGGTGAGTTTTGCCCCGTATTTGGCGATGGTGTCCTGTTCTCTTTGGATGCGTTGCATGGCGGCGGCGTTACCCTGAGCGGCGGCGATGGCGTACTGCTGGGTGAGGCGCTCGCTCTGTCCCTTCACATCGAAGACCCCGTGTTTCATGATTTCCCGGATGGAGTCGTTTGTGGCGGCTATTTCCTTGTCCACGGAGTCCAGCTGGTTTTCCAGGATGGTGTAGGCGGCCAGCGCGCGCTCATATTCGACGTGGTTCTTGATGGTGTCGAGCCAGCGCACCACGTCCAACGTCATGTTGTAGGCGCGTTGCGGGTCCCAGTCGCTCACCGACACTTGGATGGCGCCGTACTCTGTGCGCTTGATGGTCATGTTGTTGGTCAGGTTCTTGTAGAGTTTCGTCTTGCCGCCCTTCTTGTTGAGGTTGACGTTGTAGTACTCGGCTAAGTTGTACTTCTCTACCAGGGAATCCTTGATGGCCACGGAGTTGAGGAAGGGAAGCATCTGTTCGGTCTCGTCAACAGTGGCCAAGGCCTTGATTTCCAGTCGTTCGTTGTAGTTTTGCTCGTTGAGCAGGATTTTGGAGACGGAGCTGGTGCGCGGGGCGTAGAGGAGTGCGGTGGATTTGAAGCGCGGCCGCACCAAAAATGAGCAAGCGGCCGATATGACGAATGTAGCGGCGCAGACGATGAGCAGCCACTTCCGCCATTTCCACATAAACTGCAACAAGCTGAACGCGTTGTACTTGTTCTGATTTTCCATTCGCGAAGTATTTGGTTTTGGTAATGAATTCTGATTGAAAGCGTTGGGTTAATAGAGCAGGCCGAGTTCCATTTTGGCGGCGTCGGTCATGCGGTCCATCGTCCAGGGCGGGTCGAAGGTGACGTCCACCACCACCTTGTTGACCCCCGGGATCATCTGCACGCGGGTCTGGACCTCCATCGGCAGGCTTTCCGCCACCGGGCAGTTGGGTGCGGTGAGCGTCATCAGGATATAGACATCGTTGTTCTCGTTGACCTCCAGTTTGTAGATAAACCCCAACTCCCAAATGTTTACAGGGATTTCGGGGTCGTAAATGGTGTTGAGCACTTCAATCACGCGGGCTTTCATATATATCTTTTTGATTCTAAATATTTTTGCAAAGATAGCATTTATAAACGTAGGATTTTTACTTTTAGTGTATTTTTATCAACTGTCTGTTTTTTTTCTTGACAGATAGAAAAACCGTGAGTTGCATTAAATTTTCCTCGGGTTGTGGTATCTAACCGTAAAAAATGTATTTTTGCCCGAAAATATCCGAAACAATGAAGAAAGTCATCTATTTCAGCGCGATTGTATGCTTGTTTCTCGGTTGCCAGGCGCAGAAGAAACTGGTTGCCGTCGATAAGGAGACCAACGAGGTGGTGCTCAAGCAAGGTCAGTCCTGCGAGATTGAGTTCATCACCAACGCCTCGACCGGCTTTTGGTGGCAGCTTATCAACGATAACGAGGTCACGGTGGTGAAGAGTGTCGGCGACCGTTACACGAGCGATGCGCCGAAGGGCATGGTGGGCGCCTCCAGCCACCGCTTCTGGAAGTTCGAGGCGGTGGAGAAGGGCACGCAGACGCTGCACTTCGTGTATGCACGCGACAGAGTGGACCAGCCGGCGCGCACCCGCGACGTCACGATCACCGTCAAGTAGATGGCGACCTTAAGGGTGGCCATTCCTGCGATGGATGAGACGGACACCCTGCCCGCCACTTTGGATGCACTCGCCCGTCAGGAACATCACCCTCCTTTCGAGGTCTATGTCTGTGTCAACCAACCCGACAGTTATTGGCACGACCTGGACAAGCGCCCTGTCTGCGAGCGCAACCGGCAGACACTCGAATACCTCCGACATTATGATTTATTAACACTGCATGTCATAGACCGCTCCTCTTGCGGCTGTGGCTGGACGGAGAAGAAAAAGGGGGTCGGTTTTGCCCGTAAGGTACTGTTTGAGAAGATTTTCGAAGATGCAGATTCGGGAGACATCATCGTCAGCCTCGATGCCGACACGTATGTGAACCCCGGCTATCTGTGTTCGATAGCGGACAATTTTGCCCGGCATCCGTCTATGAATGCGCTCGCGGTACCGTACTATCACAAGCTGAACACGGTCGATGAAGTGCAGAGCCGTGCGATGCTCCGCTACGAGCTCTATATGCGCAATTATGCCATCAATTTGCTGAAAATCAACAGTCCGTATGGATTCACCGCGTTGGGTTCGGCTATCGCGATGCGGGTGTCGGCGCTACGGAAGATTGGGAACATCACCCCGTTGCAGAGCGGCGAGGACTTCTACCTCGTCCAGAAGTTCTGCAAGATGGGCGGATTAAGTCTTTTTAACACCGAGTGCGTTTACCCCGCTGGTCGCTACTCCGACCGTGTGCCGTTCGGAACGGGTCCCGCCATGCTGCACGGCGCGCAGGGTGTTTGGGAGAGCTACCCGCTCTATTCCCACCGTTGCTTTTCTCCGATAGAGGAAGCCTACCGCCTGCTGCCGGAGCTTTACGAAAATCGTATCGCCGTGGAAGACCATGACTTTCTGTCGTTTCTGCAGAAGGATGACCGGAAACAGGATATTTGGGAGGACATTCGCCGCAACGTGTCTGATTATGACCACTTTGTCAAGGCGTTCCACCAGAAAGCCGACGGGCTCCGGATACTGCAGTATGTCCGTGCAAGCAATAAGCAACACCCTGTATATGAGTCGGTTGCATTGTATGAGAATGTACGGCTCTGGTTACCGGAGAGTTGTCCGCCCTGGCTCTCCTCCTGTCGCCCTTTATCGGAATATTCCCTGATGCAGCTTGATGAGCTCCGCAATATCCTCTTTGAGGCAGAAAATAGGCTTCGGAAGCAATACCATTGAGGCAAAAGCTATTCAAAACGGGAAGGGGTTATGACCATAAAAATGCACATACAACACGGTTTTTTGTCAGATTTGATACAAAAGTGGATTTTCCACACCAATTATTGCCGTTTTTGTTGCAAAAGTAGCAGATTGTAATTTTTAGTCACTTTTATGCACTTTTTGGTGTTTGTTCGGGTCAATAAACCGACCGAATAAGAGCAAACATCACCTTTTCTATTTTTAAACGATTGGGTATGAATGATTTTTATAATTTTACATATTATTATAAAACTACTATGGCATCAAACAAGAATTTTGAAGTGGTTATTCTGAGTAAGGAAGAGTCTAAAGTGACAGCGCTAAGAGACTTATTGTCAAACTTTTACTCATTGGACATTGCGTTGGTCTGCCACCATGCGGCGGAGGCCATCGAGTACTTGAACAATCATCGTCCCACGATATTTTTCGTGGACATCGGTTTTGCGGACATCCTTCATGATGTCAGAAAGCCGCCTTTCATCGTCGGTCTTTGTGACAATATCAAGACCAAAAGGGTGAAGCAGTATCTCAAGATGGGATTTTTTGAGATATTTTATTCACCCTACACCGAAAAAGACCTCAACAGCATCATGGGGAAGATTCTGAACATATACAGCGTTTACAATAAGGTGGATCAGCGTATTTTGCGGAAAGTGGAGGAGGACAGGATGATGTACGGAGCAGACGACCGTTTGGCGAAATCGGTGTTCATCTTGGGTACTCGCAACGAGGAATCCATCCGCATTGTTTTTGACAAGGTGTTGTATATCAAGAAGATTGGAAACCAGGTATGTGTCTATTTTGAAGACGGTAGCAAGAAATTCTTCCGCAGCAACCTGAAAATGTTCCAGTCCAAGTTCCCTAAATCGAGATTCCAGAAAATCAACCGCTCAGTGGTGGTGAACATGGAGAAGGTCACGGGCGTGTTGAAGAACAGGGTGTTGATTGCCAACAATGCCAATTTTGAGCTCTCCCGTTCGTTCAAAAAATCATTTAGAGAACGATTGCCAATGTAATGCACTCATAATAAGATATTTGCCGTACTAAATACGAGTTTCGTGGAATAAGGTTCGGTTCTTGCCGGGGAAGTTTTTCCCGGCAAGGGGGATTGTTGTATGCGTGTATTGGTAATTTGTGTAGATTTGCCGCTTAAAATAAAAATACTTTAGATATGAAAAAGATCGTTTTCTGTATTCTTGCGTTATTTGCTGTAAATCAATTGAATGCACAATGGGTGTCTCCCGGGACGGGACTGTCATATACATTGGAGACCCTTTGTCTTGCGGCTCCTTCTGCTGTGCAGAGCACATCGACGAACCAGTATGACATTCTGCAGAGTATCACCATTTCCGCTGGCGACACGCTGACATTGGAGCCCGCTGCCGAACTGGTGCATGTGTCTATCAGTGTGGTATGGACTGTTCGCGGGACGATGCGCACCGCGGACAGAACACAACCGCTTCTCATCCAAGGCGATGACTTTGAGGTTCGCTTTGAGGACGCCACCCAGAGCCGTTTATTCCACCTTCATGTCCGCTATTGCCAGGGCATCAAGCTGATTAACAGTGATGTGGTGATTGACTCCTGCGAGTTCGACCATTTTTCCAACAATGTGATTAGCTATATGGATTGTAGTCCAACCATCCAAAACAGCTATTTTCACGACAACCAAGCCTGTGCCATCCAGTCGGCCCTCAACTCTGACGGTTGTCCGGCCATTCTGAACAATGTGTTGTATAACAATGTGTTGGCAAACACGAACAATCCGCAGATCAATATAGGTCCCGGTACCACGGACACCATCCGCATCATTGGAAACCTCATCGAAGGCGTGGCCAGCAACATGTCGGGCGGCATCGGCATCTCGAACATGTTTAGCTTTAGTCAATTGGTCACGCACGTGCTTGTGAAAGACAATGTGGTGAAAAACAATCGCTATGGTTATACGCAGAACGGGTCTCTGATTTCATCGGAATTGTTTGACAATCAGTTTATTGACAACAATTTGGAGGTCAATCCGAACAATGGTGGCAGTGGCGTGAGCATATACGGTAACATGACCTGTACGGCCAAGTTGCGCCGAAACCTCATCACCGGAAACCTTTGGGGGGTCACGGCCATCCAGGTTCCTCTTTTGGATATGGGCACGGCGGAGGATCCTGGTTACAATGTGCTCTACAATAACGGTAATGGAGGTGTTGAATATGAGTTGTATAACAATACCAGTAACGTTATAGACGCAATCGGCAACTATTGGGGCTGTGACAACGAAGCGGCGGCAGAGGATGTGATTTTCCACTGGAACGACAACCCGTCGTATGGTCTTGTCAACTATTTGCCCCTTTATGTGATCGAGCCGGAAATTACGGGTTTTGATTTTCTGGTGGAGAACAACCCGGCACTGGCCTACGATTATTACGACGACTTGTTTGGGGTCTTTATGGAGGATGACACAATTGCGTTCTATTTAGTTTGCGTTGTGCCGGATTTGTCGAATGCATATCCGACCATCACCAAACCTTGGGGCATCACGGTCACGCCTGATGAGAGCGAGCCGCAAAACTTTCTTGTGGGAGATGTGATTTACACCGCATCCACACCGCATCAATCCACACGTCCATACGTGGTACATCTTAACATAGGCGGGGATGTGCCCGACAACGTTTTAACCAAAATAACCCTCACTCCCAATCCTGTCACGCAGGGGTATTTCGTATTGGACAATCCCACGGGGGAGATGTTGGGATGGCGGATTTTCACTACCACCGGTCAGTGTGTGATGCGCGGGGAGGCGCAGGAGGGCGTGAACCGCATTGCCACTAAGGGGTTGACACCGGGAACATATCTTGTTTACATGCAGAAGGGTAATGCGTTTGTTACCAAGAAATTGATTGTCCAGTAATGTAGAGAATAACAGAAATTATTGATATGAGAAAACTATTCGTCAGCATCATAACCGTCGTCATTGCTTTTTGTGCGATGGCGCAGCAGGACTTCCGAAACCCGAGCCTCTCGATCGACGAGCGGGCGCAACTGCTTCTGAACCAGCTTACTTTGGATGAGAAATTGGGAATGATGGAGCATCGCAACCCAGCCGTTGAGCGGTTGGGCATACCGGCGTACAGCTGGTGGAACGAGGCGTTGCACGGGGTGGCCCGCGACGGTTTCGCCACGGTCTATCCGATGCCCACGGCATTGGCCGCCACCTTCGACGACAAGGCCGTGCAGGATATGTTCGCCATGATTGCCGACGAAGCGCGGCTGAAATTCAACCGTAACCAGAAGGCCGGCCGGTATGACGACTACACCGGCGTCAGCTTTTTCACCCCGAACATCAACATCTTCCGCGACCCGCGCTGGGGACGCGGTATGGAAACCTACGGCGAAGACCCCTACCTCACCGCACGCATGGGCACCGCCTGCGTGAACGGTCTCCAGCAGAAGGTCAACGACCGGTACAAGGCACTTGCCTGCATCAAGCATTTCGCCGTGCACAGCGGACCGGAGGCCGACCGCCACTCGTTTGACGCGACGGTCAGCGGGCGCGCCTTTTGGACCACCTACCTGCCGGCGTTCCAGTATATCGTCAACCACACCGACGTGGGGATGGTGATGTGCGGCTACAACCGGCTCAACGGCGTGCCGTGCTGCACCAACGAGAGTCTGCTCGTCAACATCCTGCAGAACCAGTGGGGCTACCATCGGCTGTTCGTCACCGATTGTTGGGCGCTGAACGACTGTTGGGAGCGTGACACGGTGATTCCGAGGCACGAGACGCATGCCACCGCTTCCGAGGCTGCCGCCGCCGCGTTCGGATCGGTCATCGACTTGGAGTGCGGCAGCGGTCTCCCCGCGCTGAAAGAGGCCTATCTCAAGGGAATGCTCCCGATGGATGTCATCGATGCTCACGTGTTGAAAGTGCTCAAGGCCCGTTTCGAGTTGGGTCTGTTCGACCCCGAGCCGCCGTTCACTGCCATCCCCGACACCACACTGTTTGAACAGAAAGCCCTCGAAATGGCTCAAAAGAGTATCGTGTTGCTGCAGAACAACAAGAAAATACTGCCTCTTGATCCCAAGAAATACAAGAGCATCGCGATTGTAGGCCCCAACGCGGCGGACTCCGTGATGCTCTGCGGCAACTATAACGGCACCCCGCGCCATGCTGTCACGATTTACGAGGGTATCCGAGACTATGTCAACACGTTGCCGAAAGACCAGCGGCCGCGCCTCTACTTCGACACGGCTTGCCACCACGTGGACGGCAAATACCGTCTGCCGAGGGATTTCGACAGCCAGATTGCCAAGTGCGACCTCGTGATCTTCGTCGGTGGGCTCTCCCCCGAGTTGGAGGGCGAGGAGCTGAAAGTGGAGATGGACGGATTCCACGGCGGCGACCGGACATCCATCGACTTGCCGCGCATCCAGGAGGGTATGTTGATGAAAATCAAGAATATGGGGAAGCCTGTGGTGTTTGTGCTCTGCTCCGGCGGCGCGGTGGCGCTGGATTGGGAAGACCAGAACCTGGAGGCGGTGTTGGCGGCCTGGTACGGCGGACAAGCGGCAGGCACGGCCGTGGCGGATGTCCTTTTCGGCAAGGTGAACCCCAGCGGGAAACTGCCGGTGACCTTCTATAGCACGAACAACTACCTCCCGCCTTTCGACAGCTACGAAATGGAACACCGCACCTATCGTTTCATGACAGAAGAGCCGCTATACCCGTTCGGCTACGGGTTGAGCTACACGAACTTTGAATACGAGGATGCCAAGTATGATCCCTCCTCCCGCACCTTCACCTGCAAAGTGAAGAATGTGGGGGAAATAGCTGGCGATGAGGTGGTGCAACTCTACTTGACCAACAGCGGCGACAAGCGGAGTCCTGTGAAGACGCTGGTCGCCTTTGAACGCGTGACCATTCCTGCCGGCGGCACTGTCGAGGTGTCTTTCGAGATTGATGACTCGTTCTTTATGACGTATGTGGATGATAAACAACACTTTGAGTTCCATCCTGGGAAATTTGTACTCCATTGCGGCAATCTGGAAATGGAAATCAGGCAATAATTTGTGTACTTTTGCACCCTCAAAAAACATAGGGAAGAAATGACAGTAAAACCGATTATTGCACCGTCGTTGTTGTCGGCGGACTTCAACCGATTGGGAGAAGATATTGAAATGTTGAACCGTTCCGAGGCGGACTGGATTCACCTGGACGTGATGGATGGCGTGTTCGTGCCCAACATCTCGTTTGGAATGCCCGTTATCAAGGCTGTCCGGAAGTTGGCGCAGAAGCCGTTGGACACCCATCTGATGATTGTGCAACCAGAGCGTTACATCCAGACGTTCAAAGAGATAGGATGCGATATGCTGACTGTCCATTGGGAGGCCTGCACGCATCTGCACCGCACCATCGCCCAGATCAAGGAGCATGACATGTTAGCCGGGGTGGCGCTGAACCCGCACACGCCGGTTTCCGGTTTGGAGGATGTCATCCAGGATCTCGACTTGGTGTTGATCATGTCTGTGAACCCCGGTTTCGGCGGACAGAAGTTCATCCCGCGTTCGTTGCACCGCATCGCCGAGCTCCGTGCGATGATCAAGCGCAACAAATCGAATGCGCTCATCGAGGTGGATGGTGGCGTGAATGCCGATAACATCGTGGACATCATCAATGCCGGGGCCGACGCCGTGGTGGCTGGCAACGCCGTCTTCAAAGCGGACAGTCCCGAAGAGATGATACATCAGTTAAAAATCTCCGAATAGAAAGTAATCAAATAAACCCCAATACTTATGGAAGAGAAGAAAAGAAGTACTGCTTATTGTATGTTCGTTATCGGATCGCTGTTTTTCGTATTCGGTTTCGTGACATGGTTGAACAATATTCTGATCCCTTATATGCGCACCTCCTGCGAGCTGACCACGCAGGTGCAAGGCTATTTGGTGACATTCGCCTTCTACATCGCCTACTTCGTGATGTCGATACCGTCCTCGTTCGTGTTGAAGAAGACGGGCTACAGCAACGGCATGGCGTTGGGATTGGTTGTCATGGCCATCGGTTGCATGATGTTCATCCCCGGTGCGAAGATGCGCAGCTACCCGATGTTCCTGTTGGGACTGTTCCTGCAGGGCAGCGGTTTGTCGCTGCTGCAGACCGCCAGCAATCCTTACGTCACCGTCATCGGCCCGATCGAGTCGGCGGCGCGGCGTATGAGCATTATGGGTATCTGCAACAAGGTGGCCGGTATGATCGGCATCCTCGTGCTCTACAACGCCCTCTTCAGCGGCAAGGAACACCTCTTCGAAAGCATCAAGGAGATGGCTCCCGGTCCGGAGAAAGAGGCTATGCTGCAGCAGCTTTCCAACGGTGTCATTGTGCCTTACCTCATCATGACCGCTGTGCTGATTGCGCTGGTGCTTTTCATCAAAACCGCGCATCTGCCCGACATCGTCGAGGAAGAAAAGAAAATCGCCGGACAGAAGACCAGCATCTTCAGTTTCCCGTATATGTGGCTCGGCGTTTTGGCCATCTTCTTCTACGTGGGGGCTGAGGTCATCGCCATCGACACGCTGATTCCTTACGGCGACTACTATGGTATTCCCACGGCGGTGTCGCACTACTTCGGCGTTTATGCGCTCATTGCCCTGTTGGTGGGTTACATCTGCGGCATCCTGTTTGTGCCGAAGGTGATTTCCCAGCGCAATGCCCTGATCATCCAACTGTTGCTCTCAGTCACGTTGGTGGTTGTGGCGCTGTGTACCACGGGTATTGTCTCCATCATCGCGATTATCTGCTTGAGCTTCGCGCATGCCATTATGTGGCCCGCCATCTGGCCGTTGGCTATCCGTGATCTGGGCGACCACACCGAGTTCGCCTCCGCTTTGATGGTGATGGCCATCGTGGGCGGTGCTATCATGCCGCTGATCTACGGCAGAATCGCCGACGCCGTGAACCCGCACTCCGCCTACGCGCTGCTGTTCGTCAGCTACGCGTACATCTTGTTCTTCGCAACGGTGGGGTACAAGATCGAGAAGAGATAACTGTTCATCAAGGGCTGAAAGCCCGACGAATATCAGCCCAGGGTGAACGATCGCTCTGGGCTTTATTATAAACCCAAACCAATGGAAGAAAAAGATCCTATTAAAGAGGCCCTGCGGTATGTGGCCAACGCCGAAGAAATCATCAAGAAGGCCAAGTATGACCCGGAACTGAAAAGCTACACCGACAGCAAGTACATCAAGACGGCCGGCAATGTCCTGTGGAGCGGTTGTCTTATTGCCCTCGATGCTGTGTTGCAGGTACGTAAGGGGAAGGGACGTCCGTCTATTCAGAAATATCAGGAAGCCGCCGGAAAACGCGACAAGAAACTGTTGCCACAGCCAGTGTGTGCGTAAAGAGTGTGGTCTCTTAGTTTTTGCAAGCGATAGAGTAACAGCGATATGGACAACCTAATTGTTGAGACCAAGGTCATCGCTCGTATCCGCAGCGAGTTCCCGACGAAGTTCGGGATTCCGAGGCAGAGCGGGCTGGTGCCGTCATTGCGGGCGCGCATCGTGTTCGAGCCCGAGTTCCGGAACGCGGAGGCGTTGCGCGGTATCGAGGAGTTCTCCCACCTGTGGCTGATCTGGGGTTTCTCGGAGGTACAACAGGAGGGATGGTCGCCGACGGTGCGGCCCCCGCGGCTCGGCGGCAACCGGCGTATGGGCGTCTTCGCCACGCGCTCGCCCTTCCGTCCCAACCCCATCGGTCTCTCCTGCGTGGAGCTCATCGAGGCCGACCTCAACCCCAAAAACCCGACGCTCCTTGTGGGCGGCGCCGACCTTATGGACGGCACTCCCATCTACGATATCAAACCCTACCTGCTCACCACCGACTGTCACCCGGAGGCCACCAAGGGGTTCACGCAAGAGCACGAGGATTACCAGCTTGACGTGGAGATTTCCGAGGATATCGCCAAGAGGCTGAAACCCGAAAAGGTGGAGAAGTTGCGGGAGGTGCTGGCCCAAGACCCGCGCCCCGCCTACCACCACGACGAAGACCGGGTCTATGGGTTCCCGTTCGACGGGTACGAGGTGAAGTTTGCGGTAATAGATAAAACGGCCGTGGTGCGCGAGATGAAACAACTAACATCGGAAAGACAGTAACGCCCCGACCCCCGAAACAACCAACTGCTAACTACTAACTGCTAACTGCTAACTCCCTAAAACCGGTTCACCCACTCCGCCACCTCCGTAGCGGAGATGTTCTTCATGCACTTGAAATGCTTGCGGCGGCACTTGGAACTGCCGAACTTCGAACACGGGCGACAGTTGAGCGGACAAACCTCGAAGTTGCGGAACATATTCCGCTCGCCGGGCATGTAGGGGTAGTAACCATATTCGGGAATCGTGGCGCCGAAGATGGCCGCCGTAGGCTTGTGCAGCGCGGCGGCGATGTGCATCAACCCCGTGTCGCCGGTGATCACACAGTCCGCGTGCTGCAGGATGGCCGCCGACTGGTACAACGAGTACTTGCCGCAGCCGTTGGTGGCCCGCTCGCCGAGCTGGGAGACCACCTGCTCGCCCTCCTCGAAGACGTCCTTGCCACCTAACAGCATGATCGGCTTGTGCAGGATGCTGCCGATCTCCACCACCTTGCTGACCGGAATCCGCTTGGTGAAATGCTGCGCCGCCAACACGACGGCCACGAATCCGTCCTCGAACATCATCGGCAGGTCGTCTTCGTCAAAACCTTGGTTCTCGGGAATGTAGAACTCCAACCCTTTGTGGTCGTTGTGCACGTCCAACTCCCTCACCGCCTCGAAGTAGCGCTCCACGATGTGCGTCTCCGGCAGCCCGTTCATCTTGAAACGGTAGCAGATCCATTTCGCAAAGTCGTGCTTCATGAAGGTGTATGACGGCTTCTTGAGCTTGCGTACCACCTTGCGGGAACGCAGCGTCTTCTGCAGGTCGATGACCACGGAAAAGTCCTCTTTCCGTAATTCGTCAAGTGTCTTCTCGACATTGTCGGGGTCGTAGGCATGCACCTTGTGGATGTGCGGGTTGTTCTCCACCACAGGCACATAGTCCTTCCTAACCAAAAAATGTACTTCCGCTTCGGGCAGCTGCTCGTTCACCGCCCTGACGACAGGGGTGGTCAATACGATGTCTCCAATGGAACTGAGTCGGATGATGAGAATCTTCGGTTGCGACGGGGGTTGTTGTTCGTCCATAATGTGTTAAAAATCTTTAATTCTATTCGGATATGGTTTTATAGTAATTGTCAACGGGGTTGGCGTAAATCTTCAGCAGGTTCTCCAACATTTTGGCCTCCGTGACATCCGGAACCTGCGACTGCATCTGTAAATACTGCTCAAATTTGGCCCTTTCGGCGTCTGTGTAGTGCTCGTGGTACGTCTCCTCCTGATGGAGCATGTCGTGGGCGATGTAGTTGTTGGGGTAGAGCGTGTAGTTCGTATAAATCTGCTTGTCGATGAGCTTGCAGACTAAATCGATTTTATCGTTGTTGGACAGCTCCTCGGGAATGGTGTCCAGTTCGTGGTTGATGGGCGTGCCGATGGTGAGCGACATGCGCCCCTTCTGCCCGAAGATGCCCTGCTTGATGCTGTTGAAGTCCTCACCGGGCTGTTTGTGATAAACGGCATTCTCGCTTAAGGCCAACTCCCTGGCTTTCAGTTTGTCACACGGCTCGTATTCGTAGGAGACGGTCACGGGGGTGATGTTCATCCGGCGGATAGTCTCCATCAGGTTCTTGTCGTTGCCGAGCGTGATCATCTTCACCAGCCCGTGCTTGGTGTAGTCGTTGCCGTCTTTGGTGCGGCCGTCGCGCTGGGCGATCCAGACAGACTCGTGGTCTTCGAAGAGCGACTGTTGGATGTAGGCGGCGAGCGTGTAGGAGTTCTCCAGCTTCTCGCGCATGGTGCCCGTCCGCCTCACCTTGATCATCTTGTTCAGCTTCGCGACCTCGTTCAGCAGCGGGGTGGAGTAGAGGTTGTCGCCCACCGCGATACGGGAGGTTCTGCGGTGTTCCACGAAGAAGTAGTACTCCAGCAGCGCGGGGTCGAACGTGATGTCGCGGTGGTTGCCGATGAACATGTAGGCCACGCCCTCGTCGATGTTCTCGATGCCCGACAGCGTCACCCCTTTGGAAGATTGGGCGATGAAGACATCCACGAACCGCTTGTCCAGGTCGCGTTGCACATCCTCGACAGTGTTAAAATTCGCTAAATCCTGCTTGAACTGGCTGACGGAATACCCAGGCAGGAACATGGCAATAGCCTCCTGAAAACCAGGATATTCCGCAAGGCGAAGGTAGGCCGCCTTGAACTCCAGATCGGTATATGGTCGTATGTCTTCGAAATCCATCTTCGTTATTCAAAATCGGGCGGCAAAGATAGCATTTTTGCGGGTATCTCCAATGGAAATCTTTGCCCGTCGTCTCGCATCCGCATAGTTTAGAAACGCCAGGTCAGGCCGAAGTAGTAGAGGAACGGCAGCTGATAGACAATGTCGTTGGTGATGCGGTTGACGTAGAAGATGTTCTTGTAGTTATAGACGTTGGTCATGGAGATGCTGGCTTCGAGGGTGTGGCGCTCGCCAAGGTAGAATTTCTTCTTGGCACCGATGTCGAGGCGGTGGTAGCTCGGCAGTCGCGACTGGTTGAAGTCGGCCAACAGGAAATAGACATTCTCGTTGGCGGCCACATAGTCGTCGTTGATGTGCGTGGGGTCGTAGTGCGGGTAGTAGGCCTGCGTCTGCGTGAACGGGAAGCCCGAACCGAAGTTCCAGCGGAGGTTCACCTCCCACGAGCGGCGCTTGCCGAACGCGTAGGACGCCACCAGGTTGATGTTGTGGCGACGGTCGAAGTGCGGGTAGTACTCGATGTTGCCGTCGGTACGCTTCACCCAACCCAAGGAATAGACAAACCAGAGGTAAACGCCCTTGTAGTCGTATTTCAGGGAGATGTCACCGCCGTAGGCCTGACCCTTCTCCCAGATGAACTCGGTGTCTTCGTCGAGCATCTTGTAGCGGTTCACGGAGATCAGCTGCGAGAAATTCTTGAAGTAGCCCTCGATGTTGATGCTCAGCGGACTGATGGGGTCGTACTCCAATCCGAGCACCACGTGCTGCGCCTTCTGCAGACGGCCTTTTATCTCCTTGTCGTCCCCGATGAGCGAGCTCGGCAGCAGCGCACTCTCCAACGGCGACGAGATGAAACCGGTGAACAGGCTCACCACATCCTGGTCGGAGGTGACGGAGACGAGGTTCTGGGAATACATACCTGCCGCCAACTTCAGACGCAAGTTCTTGAGTATATTGTATTTGATAGCCAATCGCGGCTCCGGGGAAGCCTGCCCGAGGGAGTAGTAGTACTGCAACCGGAAACCGGGTTCGATCAACAGCTTGTTGCGGAAGTTGTATTTGTACTTGATGAACAGCGACAGGTCGGTGGTGTGATCCTCGATGAGCCGCTGCGAGTGGTAGATGGTGTAGTATTCGTAGTTGGTGTTGTAGCCCACCACGTCGATGCCGACTTTCAGCAGGCTTTTGCCGAGGAAGTAGTTGAATCCCAAGTCGAAAGTGAAGCCGTCCATGGAGCTGCGGCGCGGGTCGAAGTTGACATCCTGCAGCTCGGAGGAGTACTTGGAGTAGGCTAAGGAGCCCTCGATGGTGGTGGGCGCGTCGCCGGGCACGATGAGGAAGTTGGTGCCGACACCCCAGTTGTCCCAGCCGTAGTTGGCCACGGAGCTGTATTTCACACGGTCGGTGTAATTGAAACCGAAGAGGTTCAACCGTGTGCCGTTACGCGTGGCGAGCGTCAACTTGCCGTAGAGGTCGAGGAAGCTGTAGGGGAGGCCGTCCACGCTTTCCACGTAGGGATAGAACACCTTGGCGGACTGTTCCAGATAGGAGCCTTTGCCGGAGAGGATGAAGCTGATGGAGGTTTTCCGGTCGTCTTTGAGCTTGAGCAGCGGGCCTTCGAGGAGCAGCTGCGCCCCGATGTTGCTCACATCCACCTTGCCGGCGAGACGTTTCTTGTTGCCGTCGCGGGTCTTGATGTCCATCACGGAGGAGATGCGTCCGCCGAACTCCGCCCCGAAGCCGCCGGTATAGACGTCGGCGCTGCTCATGATGTCCATGTCGAACACGGAGAAGATGCCGATGGAGTGGAACGGGTTGAAGAGGATGGTGCCGTCGAGCAGGAGCATGTTCTGCACGGGGGTACCGCCGCGCACGTAGAGCTGTCCGCCCTGGTCACCGGTGGAGATGATGCCGGGCAGCACCTGCAGGTACTGCGCGAAGTCGGGCTGTCCGCCGATGGCCGGCATCTTGCTCATGTCCTTGGGGGTCACGCTGATGACGGCCGTGCGCGTCTCCTGCTCCTTGCGGGTGTTCTCGCCCACAATCTGCACGGCGTCAAGGGTTTGCGAGCTGGGGGAGATGCTGTAACGCTTGGTCGTGTTGCCGCTGCTGCCCACGGTGATGGTGTCCATCAAATCGACATAGCCCATCCGGGAGACCTTCACCGTGTAGGTTCCCGCCGGAATCTTGTTGATGAGGAACGCGCCCGAAGCGTCGGAGAGCGCTCCGTAGGAGGTGCCCATCAGCTGGATGGTGCAGTAGGGCAGCGACTCGCCGGAGGATTCGTCGTAGGTGAACCCTTTCAACACGGCGTGCTGCGAGAAAACAAAGCCGCACAGCAGGCAAAACAGAAGCGTGAGAGCGTATTTCTTGACCATTCTTCGTCCATTTAAATTTAAGGGCGCAAAGGTACACAATTTATGATAGCATCCAATCGAAAATCTTTGTATTTTTGCCTTTTCAAATTCATACACCAAAAGAAAGAGAAATATGCAAGCATTAGTGAGTATCATTATGGGCAGCACCTCCGACCTTCCCGTCATGGAGGCTGCCTGCAAGTTTTTTGACAGTCAAGAGATTCCCTTCGAGGTGTTGGCGCTTTCCGCCCACCGCACACCCGATGAGGTGGCCGACTACGCGAAACACGCCCACGAGCGCGGCGTGAAAGTCATCATCGCCGGCGCGGGCATGGCCGCCCATCTCCCCGGCGTGATCGCCGCCATGACCCCCCTGCCCGTCATCGGAGTGCCCATCAAGTCGTCGCTCGAAGGAGTGGACGCCGCCCTCGCCATGCTGCAGATGCCCCCCGGCATCCCCGTGGCCACCGTCGCCATCAACGGCGCCCAGAACGCCGCCATCCTCGCCCTGCAGATGCTCGGCGTCAACAACCCCGAAATGATGGCCAAAGTGACCGCCTTCAAACAGGGCCTCAAACAGAAAATCGTCAAGGCCAACGCCGACCTCGCCCAAGTCTCCTACAACTTCAAAACAAACTAACTACCGAGCTCTTGCCCCTATCGGGGCTGCTCAAGGAAATAGTTTCCTTAACCCCAAACTCTTAACTCTTAACTCTTAACTTTTAACTTTTAACTCTTAACTCTTAGCCCCTAATGCTCACCGTCTATTCCGCCTCCGCCGGCTCCGGGAAAACCTACAATCTGGTGTTCGACTACCTCGCCACCTGTTTCCGACCGTTTGTCCGGTGCTTCCTGAGCCTGCCCGACCGCCGCGCGTTCGTCTGCCCCTCGTGCGACGGCTACCGGTACATCCTCGCGATCACGTTCACCAACAACGCCGCCGCCGAGATGAAAAGCCGCGTGGTCCGTCAGCTCCGCACGCTCGCCTTCGCCGAAACCATAGGCGACCTCGACAGTAACGGCTTCGGCACGCTCTGCAAGAAGATTTTCGGTGACCCCGTGGACGTTCCTCCCGAAGAGTGCTTCGTCTTTATCCATGAGTGCGCCAAATCATTGCTGCACAGTATCTTGTACGACTACGCGCAATTCAGCATTACCACTATTGACAGCTTTATCCAGCGCGTGATCCGCTCCTCCGCCCTCTACCTCAATCTCAGCATGAACTATGCGGTGCAGATCCGGCTGACCGACTTCTTCCAGATGGCTATCGAACAGTATATCTGCGAGTTGTCCCGCGACAACCAACAGTTCAAGGTGGTGGTGCGCGAGCTGCTGCGACAGTTGGAGGACAAGGGGAGTGCGAACATCAACCGCTTCCTCTCGAAGGGACTCGGCGTGCTCTACTACGATGCCGAAAAAAGCCATCCTTTCGTGAAAAACACCCGTCAAGTGGATGACCTGTTGGAGATTGTGAAGAAGTGGGGGGAAAACCAGTATTCCATTTTGGAGCAGTGCAAGAAAAAGGTGAAGCCCCTGTCTGACAAGGCCGATACCGTGTTCAAAAATGCGGCGGTCTTCAAGATTATGCCCAATGGAACAATGAAGTGGGACAAATGGTTCGCGCATGTCGCAGCGGATCCCTTCGAATCGGAAAAAGGCTTCGACAAAAGCAAGGTCCACCAGGGGATGAACACCGCTAAGGTGTTCACCAACAAAGGGGGAAAGGCGGACAAGGCACGCAATGAGGCGTTGATGGAAACACTGACGGGAGAGATAGCGGATCTCTTCACGCAGATTCAGGATGCCGTGTTAAAATATGCTAAAAGCTACTTCACCAACCGCATCTTGTCCAAAAGCGCCAACCAGCTGCTGGTGTTGGATGCCCTGAAAAGCCATATCGAAACCATCAAGGAGCAGACGGACTCGTTTTTCCTCGCGGAAAGCAATCCGCTGCTGAACGACGAGATACAGTCGGGCAATGGCGATATGCTGTTCGAGAAGATGAAATTCTACCGGAATATCTTCATCGATGAGTTCCAGGATACCTCGCTGATGCAATGGCATGATCTGAAACCGCTGATTATAAACGCATTGGGTGGAGGCGGCTCCCTGACGCTCTTCGGCGATGTGAAGCAGTCGATCTATCGATTCCGTAACGGCGAAGTGAATCTTTTCTTCTGCCTGTCGGATAAAGAACGCCTGCAAAATACGGATTCCCAGAAAGATATAGCCAATTTACTGCAGGGAGAGGAGCGCTTCCGTTTCGAACCTCTGAGGACCAACTTCCGCTCCTGTCCGGCGGCGGTGGAGTTCAACAACCGCTTCTTCAAACATTATGCGGAGAAGCTGGACAAGAGTACCTATTACGAAAACGTCAAGCAGGATTTCAACATGAAAAGGGTAGGCGGACTGGTGCAGATTCTTGGTTATAACAAACTGAATTACAAAGATATAAGGACTATCTGGCCGGAGTGCACGGAGGACTTCTACCAGAAGGTCTATCTTACGATGAAACCGGAGGGTGCCGAGCTGCTCTATGCTGTGATGGATGCCCGTTTTCGCGGCTTCTCCTACGGTGACATCGCGGTGCTGCTCCGCGGACGCGAAAAGTGCAACGACTTCGCCCAGTGCCTGATGCTCGCAGGCGTTCCCGTCATCACCTCCGAATCCCTACAGCTTATCGACAATCCGAATATCAACTTGATAATCAGTACGCTGCGGTTCCTGTTCAATCGTGAGGACTCCTTGGCGCAGACGGTCATATTGGAGTATCTCTCCCGCAAGCATCATCAGGCTTTCGACCAGCTCGTCTATCAGAACAAGCGCACCCCGTTCATCCCTTTGGTGGAGCAACAGTTTGGCATTCAGGGTCTTTTGGAGACGGTGGACCATTGGGACAAGAATCCCTTTATCGTCACGGTGAAGGACATCGTCCGTTTTTATGAGCTTGACCGAAACTCCGACCCGTTCGTGGCCGACTTCCTCGACCTGGTGCACGAATACACGCAGTCGCACGTCGGTTCGGTGGCGGACTTCCTGGTTTGGTGGGACGACATCAACCGTTACAAAGAGACCATTCCGCGGCTTTCGCTGTCGAATGCCACCGGCGCTGTCCAGTTGATGACTATCCACAGCTCGAAGGGAATGGAGTTCCCGGTGGTCATCACGCTGGGAACAGCCTCCTCCAACAGCCAGCCCCCCAGCTATTGGGTCACCGATCCCGTCACCGGCCAAAGCTGTTACGTGACGCACCAAAAGGAGATGCAATTCTCTGACTTCCAGCCAGCATACGAAGAGGAGGAGAACAAGAAAAGCTTGGATGTGTTGAATATTTGGTACGTGGCTTTCACCCGGGCCACCGACATGCTCTACATCTTGACGGATGTCTCCAAAGAGGCGAAAGAGAGCGACAAATGGGAGATCAAGCAAGCTTTGGAGAGTTTCATCCACGATGGCGAGCGCATGGACGAGGACCTCTACGAGATGACGGAGTTGGGTGAGGGCATCCATTACTACGGCGACTACGGGTGTACGAAAGTGGGCGATACCGAGCCGGCGGCGGCACCGCGGTCCGACTTTCAGGTCTTCCTCTCCGATTTGGACTTCTGCGGGAACGAATCCATCAAGGTGGTGCGGTCGGAAGCGTCCACCGCGTCGCAGGAGACGGGCACGTACATCCATGACTTTTTACAAAAATTAACACGTTTCCCATCCACGGAGGCGGAGCGTGCGGCGGCGGTGGCAGCCGAGCCGGAGGAGATTCGCAAGCGGTTGTTGCAGCTGTTCGAGCGGACGGCCAGCGATGCTGTTCTGCGGCCGTACTTCTACATTGATGAGGGCGACCGCGTGCTCAACGAGGTTTCCATCATCACGGCGGCCGGTGATGTGCGCCGTCCCGACCGCGTGGTCATCAAACCCGACCACGTGATGATCATCGACTACAAGACGGGCAGCGAGCACCAAAAGGAGTACGAAAGACAGCTGTCCGAATACCGGGAATGCCTGTCGGGTATGGGCTATGCGGACGTGCGGACGGAGATCCTCTACATCGACTGAGGTCAGGCTGCTACACGGTTCCACGGTCAGGTTGTTACGTGTACATGGCCTGACAACTCCTTCCCAAGTTTTTCTCAAGTTTTTCCCAAACCTTTCCCAAGTTTTTCCCAAGCACTTGCCATACTGATGCCATAGTGTAGCCATAGTGTAGCCATACTCTTAAGTATGGCATCAGTATGGCATCAGTATGGCATCAGTATGGCATCAGTATGGCATCTCCTTGGGAACCCCTTGGGTAGGGCGAAGGTAGTCCGTGTTTTTTTCTTGTCACGGCGTGGATTTTTTCGTTTTCGGGTCACCGTGGCGAAACTCGTACCGTTGATTTTCACGCCTGTCACATTGTTGAAAAATCTGGCACCACATGGCACCCGAAAATCCTTACCGTTTCACAATCTTCCGGTGATATTCCTTCCCGTCCGCGTCCGTCACGCCCAGGAGATAGACGCCGGCGGGGACGTTCCGCAGGTTCATCGTGGCGGTCGTGCCGGGTTGGGATAGACGATCGTGACCAACAGCGAATGCCCTTCCATATCCTCGCATGGCTGGTCGCATCCCAAACCATCATCGACAGCTCAATCCTTCACGCAGCGGATGGCGCAATAGTGGATGTCCGGCAGCGAAGAGATTTCCGGCGATTCCTGGTTGATACTCAGGAGCAGTACGTAGGACTGTACCTCCATCGAGTCACACCCTAACCAGCCCCACTGCGGCATACTCCATGGCGACCCCCCACCCGGGGTGACGGGGATGGGATAAGAGTCGTTATGGTCGGAACTCCAGTAGTAGGCGTTTCCGCGTTGGACCCATCGCTGCTCCATTCGTTCCTCGTAAGTGGGCAATTCCGTGTGACGTGCGAACGAGATAATATAGCCGGTGGGAAGTGCGGAAAAACCAGTCTTGTTGAATTGGGAGGTCTCCCCCAACAGTGACCACTGTTGGCTCTCCATGGCGTTGGACACGGATCCCGAGGAGTCCCACAGCGCGGGGTGGTCGGCGACATAGTCAGCGAGCCGCTGCCATTCATCACGGGAGGGAAGATGCCATCCGTCGGGACAAATCCCTTGGACATGCCCATTCTCCGAAATCCCACCATATTGTGCAGCAAGAGCGTTATAGAGTATCTTCTCCTTGTAATCTGA
>JAEEGH010003316.1_pt1 | contig 42498 bp, 20 predicted proteins | sample 9134181 | NCBI WGS metagenome assembly JAEEGH01 (sample SAMN16246544, study PRJNA631951) | gut metagenome | biome: gut microbiome; feature: rumen; material: DP-attached | host: Bos | place: Iran: Karaj | collected 2018-10 | reverse complement strand
CGTACACTGCCATTGGCTGTCTCAGCAATAAACTGGATGACATCCTCAGGAATCTTCAAGCCGTCACGACGACACTTAGCCTTCAGGATATCGATGCACAACTGTACGTTAGGATGCTCCAACTCAGCAATCAGTCCACAGGAAAAACGTGTCAGCAGGCGGTCCTTCACTCCCTGCAAATCAACAGGAGGACGGTCGGAAGCCAGAATAATCTGCTTACCCAAGCGGAACAGGTGGTCAAAGATATGGAAGAACGTGTCAAGCGTCTTCGTAGCTGTTGCCCACTCCTGGATATCATCAACGATGAGCACATCAATGGTCTGATAGAACTGGATGAACTCGTTGACCTTATTCTGACGGACGGCATCCGTAAACTGCACTTGGAACAGACGCGCCGACACATATAATACGCGCTTGTGCGGGTACATTTCTTTACAACGTACGCCAATGGCATTAATCAGGTGCGTCTTACCGCAGCCTGACGGTCCGAAGACGAAGAATGGATTGAAGGTCGACTTGCCCGGATGCTCGGCAATAGAGATGCCCACCGTACGCGGCAGTTTGTTAGAGGCACCCTCAATGAAGTTCTGGAACGTCTTATGGACATCCAACTGTGGATTCAGGTCGTTAGTCACGGCATCCAGCACATTTGGCGTTCTATTAACGCCCTCACGTGGCTGCGGACTGTCGATAGTAACAGGTTCCTCACCCTCCACGACCTGATTAATACCATGCTGTTTGTCTGTAACGACACGATAAGTAAGTTGCACGTTCTGACCGTAGCAACGCGTCAGTGCCTTGCTCAACAGTCCCACATAGTACTGCTCCAGATACTCATACACGTACATACTAGGTACCTGTACGAGAAGAGTCCGGCTGTCCTCGTTATAATTCTCGAAGACGATTGGCGCGAACCACGTTCTGAATTGCTGCTCCGTGACGTTGTCCTTAATCAGACTAAGGCAGTTGTCCCAAAGCGCCTTTGGATTATTTACCATGCGGCGTTACTTACTTTATTATTTAATTATTACTTAAGACTAGTATTCGCGGTCTTAGTTGTTTTCGAGTGCAAAGTTCGTACTTTTTTTCCTAAAAAACAAATCTGTATTTTTAGTCATCAAGAATGCATATCGTCGTAAATGCTTAATTTTTCACACTTTACCCTCTTTTAATTTTTTTTAATCTACGAATTCCCTTGTATAATTGTAAGTTATTGAAAAAGCGCATTTTACACGCAAACCTGCACACAGTAGGAACTGCGTGCAGGTCAGATTATTCAAGCGCTGTAAAGTATAGAATTATCAAGCATTTGCCGACTTAAAGAGAGCGGTAGTTCTTGTTCGATAATTATTTAGACAAATTAAAAATTAAGTCTATTTTTGCTTGTCGCTTTTACCAAAAACGGAGAAGTGGACGTAACGCTTCGGATGTGCCTTGAGGTCTATCAAGAGAGAGTCAGCAGAAGCGGCTGTCGAGCTCAGATTATTGTAGAGTGTGGCATCACGCATCAGCAGTCCCAGAGTACCCTCGTTGGAGTTCAGCTTCTTGGTCATCTGCTCCACATTCTCCAGCGTCTTGTTCACGCTTGCGGTCATGGCAGCCACATCGACTTGCGACAGGTTATGCGTCAGCTGCTGCGTATTATCGAGCACACCATTGGCCTTCGTCATCATGCCAGGCACGTCGCGATTCAGTGTTGCCGACAGGGCTCTCAGTTCCTGACTGGTGGCATTCAAGTTACCCGTCATACCTTCCACATTGTGTAGCGTGTTGCGCAGGGCAGGATCAGCCAACAGGATGTTCAGACTGGTCATAATAGAATCAAGCTTGGGAACGATGGCCTCAATGGCGGGCATCATCGCACCAATCTTACTCATCATACCCTCTTCAGCACCACCGGAGATGGTATCGCCACTGGCTAACATGTGTAGCGGGTCGCTGCCCAGCACCAGATTCACCTTGATATTACCCAACAGGTCACTGGCAATCTCGGCACGTGTTCCCTGAGGCACACGCATATTCTTATCCAGACCCATCACAGCCACAATCTTGCCTTGTGGGCTGTAGTCGTAGATAATATCCTTCACCACACCCACCTTATAGCCGTTGGCATACACTGGCGACGATGACGAGAGACCGCTCACATCGGTAAACGTCACGTAGTAGGAGTCATCATTCGAAAAAATGGTCAGTCCTTTCAGAAACTGTAGTCCATAGAACAGCACGACGATACCCAGAATGGCTGTCAGTGCTATCTTCACTTCCTTCGTAAAGAATTTCATATCGCGTTATTTTTTATTTTTACTTTCTTACTTCTTACATCTTACCTCTTACATCTTACCTCTTACCTCTCTTAAACTCCTGAATAGCCTCCTGCACGTTCATCTTCTGACCGTTCTTGAAAGCAATGATAAAGGCTTGAGGAAAGTTCGCCAGCTGGGCTTTGCGCAGCTGATATATCTCATTGTAGTTCTCCGAACTGCCCAATGTATATTTATACAATCCACCTTCCTGATAGTAGTCGGCCTTGGTCTGCCCCTTCAGTTGTGGATTATTAGGCTTCAACTTGGTCGATGATGCCAGAATCTGCACTTTGAATACGGGGGCATCTCTCTTTTCTGCCGCCACTGGCGCAGGTTTGGGTGCAGGCTTTGTCTCTTGAACAGGTGTTGGCTTCGTCTCCGGGACTGGTGTTGGCTTCGTCTCCTGAACAAGCGTTGGTTTTACCTCTTGGACAGGCTTGGGGGTTGGTTCAGGCATTGGTTCAACCTTCGCCACAACCACAGAATCCTCTTTGAGTAGTTCTATGGCAGGCTCTGGCTCCTCCATCTTCGGTTGCACCTTTTTCTCGTCTTTAGCCATTTCATTATCAACATCTGCCACACGACCATCACGGACATCTGCCAATGCGCGAGCCATCTTACCTTTCGGACGGGAAGGTTTGGTGGCTTGAGTATAATAGTCGACAAAAGCCTGATAGATGCCTCTTCCTAATTTCTCCACCCCACTCTCTGAGTGCAGGAACTTTTCTTCGTCAGGTGTCGAGATGAAGCCAAGCTCTATCAGACAACTGGGCATCGATGTCTCGCGCAGCACCAGGAATCCAGCCTGTTTCACGCCCTTGTTCTGACGACCAGCTGTTGCACAGGTACGTTTCTGCACCAGTTTAGCCAGCTCTACGCTCTGTGCCATGTTATGGTCCTGAATGAACTCAAACATGATATAGCTCTCCGACGAGTTAGGGTCGAAGCCCTGATAACGCTGTTTATAGTCTTTCTCTATCAGGATGACCGAGTTTTCACGCTTAGCCACATCCAGATTGTCGGCAGCACGGTGCATACCCAGCGTATATGTCTCCAAACCACGTGAGATACGTTTCTTGGGCAGTGCATTGGTATGAATGCTGATAAAGAGGTCGGCCTTGGCCTTGTTGGCTATATCAGCACGGGTATGCAGAGGTACAAACACATCCGTCTTACGGGTGTAAATGACCTTCACATCCTTGCAGTTTTGCTCCACCATTCTTCCGAAGGCCAGTGCCACATTCAGATTGATATGTTTCTCTTTCGTAATGGCACCAACGGCTCCAGCATCATGACCGCCATGTCCGGCATCAATCACCAGCGTAAAGGTCTTATCTTTCGCAGCATAAGCCGTCACAGCCAATAACATCAATATAGTCAGAATATATATCTTCTTCATCTTATCATTTTTAGTTCCACGCTTGCTCCTTTGCAGTCGGCCCCCATGGGCGGATTTACCTTCGTCACCCTGATGGTCAGCGTCGTTATCTTTTCAAACGTTTCCATAGCGCGTTGTCCTATTCGGCCTGCCACATGTTCCAACAGCTTTGAGGGTATGGCCATCTCTCTCTTTACAAGTTCATAGAGAGTTGCATAATTGATGGTGTCGGCCACGTTATCTGTACGAACAGCTTCCTTCAAGTCGGCATCGACGATGAGCGACACACGATATTCGCCTCCCACCAGTCTCTCCTGCTCCATCACGCCATGATAGGCGTAGAAGTGCATCTCGTCCAGATATATCTTACTCGTAGCTATCGTCACCTTTTCACTATTCACTATTCACTATTCACTCTTCACTATTCACTCTTCACTTCCATCTCTTCTCCGCCACCAGGCAGGTACTTCTTCAGGGCACGTTCCACGCCCACCTTCCAGGTGTTGATATTCTCTGACGACAGCGACAGCGAGCTCACCAGTTTGATGACATGTTCAATGGGCATGCGATAGCGCAGTACACCGCTGATGAGTTTAGCATAGTTCCAGTATTCAGGATTGAACTTCTCGCTCAGTCCCTCCACCGTTATCTTATAGCCACGCGTATTCTCGAACTGGAAGTCGTAACGCTTCGTGCCGTCCTCGTTCACCTGCTTGATAATCTTACCCTTCGTCACCGACTTGGGCAGGAAGATACCTTCCTCGTCGTCTTGCAGACCCGTAAATATCTCGTAAGGATAACCGTCGAGCAGTCCCACCAGGGCCACCCATTTATCCTTGTTGTTCTGGAATCTCACTACGTCGCACTCCAATTCCTTGGGGCGCACCTCAGTCACTTCAGGTCTACGGTTTACAGCCACGTCATGCAGGTAAGCCTCAGCCACCGCCGTCAGCTGCTGACGTTCATCATCCTTCAGAACGCCCAGCATACGTTGCAGCATGTCAGCCAGTTCCTCAGCCGAAATGGCGTGAGCTGTCTGCATGCTGACATTGGCCATTTGGTGAGCCAACTGCTCCACCAATGTCTCCTTGTTTTCCATATTATCCTAAATAATAAACGTTTATTGGGTGCAAAGGTACGAATAAGTGAGGAAAATACAAAAGGAAAACTGATTTTTCTTATTTATTTTTATAATGTTCACAATAAGTGAGTGAATTGAAAAGTACCTTAAAAAATATTGCACGCTAACTGAGTTGCACGTGAAAAGTACTTAAGGAGAAAATGGTACCTCGGGGCTTTAGTTGACAAACGTGTTAATATTTGCTGTAACTTATTAATTATTAAACGATTGTAAGATATTTAGGTAGATGGGGTGACCTATCATACGCAACTTTATATATAGCATTTGTTTATCGGTGGGCTAAATAAATATATATATATAAGTTTAGAAAACGTGACCTACCTCACCACCCATATTCATTAAAAAAATGATTGGAAGTTGTTCAGGGTCAGGCGGTTGCACGTTTTTACTATCGGATGTTAACGTGTCTTCCATGAGTTGTATATGTGATTGTACCTCCGTTTTCAGATAGCCTACGCACAGAGGGACAGTCCCCGTGTGAGGTCGACGACCATACTCTCAATAAAAGCACTTTACAGAGCTCCATAATGTGTAGCAAAAAAGAAGTGGGAAAAGTCAGCTAACAGCTACGCTTTTCCCACTACTCTGAAACTTGGAATGCCTATTTCGTAATCAGTTTCTTGTTATAATGCACATCGCCACTAAGAACCTTGACTATCAGCATCTGGCGACCCGTGCTATTGACACTTAACTCTGCATGCAGTCCGTTGCTACAGTCAACTTCCTCGCGAGCTACAACCCTACCCGTCAGGTCGCAAACCACGACAACACCAGTTGCAGCCAACTTCAACGATTGACAATCGACAACAATCGTGCCAGGACGATAGCAGCAGGTGAAGTGCTCTGCACCAGCGTTTTCGTTAATCGCCGTGATATCATCCTCAGGAGTCACAAGACCTGCTCGCAGCTTGCCCGAAGCATCCTTGTAGAAATAAGTAACGTTTTGGGCACTCCACACGCCAGCAGAGTTCTGGAACTGCATGTGGAAAGCGTGCTGTCCTTCAGCATATAGACTAGGAGTGAGCGAATATTTTAGTGTCAAAATACTCATCGGATTTGCCACTACAGATGACTTCACATCAGCATCATCCATCCAACTGCTCTGATTAAGAATGGTGACGTCCGTCAGCGTATTGTTGTACAGACGAGTTATCAGGATAGGTACTTCATAAATGGGACCATCGTCTAAATTGGGAGCAGAAATACGATAGTGCAAGCGGTGCATGCCAAGGGCTGCCGACGAAAAGTCAAGTTTATACGTAAAATGTGATGTCGAGGCATCTAACTCCGTCGTGCGCAAATGGCGACGATTGGCATAGTCGTCATCCAACCAATAGTCGATGGTGTTGTAATAGCCATCTATTCGTCGCATCACAATAGCACTATAAACAGGACTGAACTGACTACCCAAAGAAGCCACACGCATATTCAGCCGATGAAGGCCGTAAGGAAATTTCGACTGGTCGGACATGTCAAGGTCCAGCTTCTGAATCCCGTCTTTATCCGTCGATACTGCAATGGTGGCATGATTCTCGTAGTTGTCGTCGAACCAGTATTCCAGCATAGAGTCGCTTGTTCCTGCAGGCAGTCGCAACACGTATGCGGAGTAAACAGGACTGAAGTTGACACCATTCTGCGCCACGCGCATATTCAACTGATGGACTCCCAACGGGAACCGTTCGATGTTAGATAGGTCGAGCATCAGGAGCTGAGGTTCGTCTAATCCGGTACTCACTTCTATCGTCGACAAATTGTCAACGTCGTCGTCAAACCAGTATTGCAGCACAGAGTTGTCAGAGCCAGCCGGCAGCCGCAGCGTATAGGCACTATAGATGGGGCTGTAGCGTCCGCCATTATGAGCCACACGCATATTCAACTGATGGACACCCAATGGGAAGCGCTCGATGTTCGAGAGGTCGAGCATCAGCGTCTGCGCCTTTCCAGATTCTGCGTCCACATCAATAGTGGAGAAATTATCAGCATCATCGTCAAACCAGTACTGAAGCTTTGCACCTTCGCCAGTCGCAAACTTGATGAACGATGACATGGTAATGGGGCTGTATTCATATTGCGCACCTGTCTGTTTGACGCGCATATACATGATGTGGAACCCATTCGAAAGATAATTCATATCTATTTTACCCTTCAGTATGCCTGAAGCCGGAAGGTCAGCCTGCCTGATGGTCTTGTCGCTGTCAAACCAGAACTGAAGCCGAGTCTGGCTGCAGACGGACAAGGCACAGAGCATCAGCACCGCCAACAGACTCACTCCTCGTGGTAACATTGTGTAATGTTTCATAGTCACAATGATTTGATGAACACTTTAGATTACTGAGCTTTTACGGTCACTTCAATCTGCAACTTACCAGAGCCATCTGTCTGCTCAGCCACCTTCTTTGAAACAATACGGGGAATAGGAGCTAAAGCTTCGTCGCTAAAGCCAGAGCCACCATAGATACCAAGGTCTGTGCCATCAAGAGCAGCCCCTTTTGCAGGACTCCCTTCTAAGACTTTGTACTTTGATGTTATTTTGATGCCATCTGGGGCCTCAAACACTGCTTTCCACTCAGTTTTTTCTGGCAATTGTATGGGATTTTCTGCCCAAGTCCCTGTTCCTATACAGTTGTTAGAAGCAAAACAATTGTCACCACGATGCGTATTTGCGCCATTTAATATAAAATTATTGGTAATAGTTGAACTTGAAACATGTCCTAATGCATAACTTTTATAGTTGTAATCCCAGTCTCCAACATAAACAGATGTACTTGCAGTAATTACATTATGATCTATGTATCCTCCATTTATTTGTTTTGCAGAATGCATGATATTGTTGGTTAAACGGACATTGCAATTTGCGAAATCACTAGTATTTCTCAAATAGCATTGGTTTATTACCATACCAGAACTTTTGCCATGTTTTACCGTTATTGAGTTCACATTACAATAACGTACAGTAAAGTTTGTTACCGAATCAGTTGAAGTTCCGACATTAATATCTCCTGAAACATACACCCCTATGACAGCACTACCAGAGGAATTTTCTATAAAGTTCAGATTACCAGAAATTATTGACGCACCATCGACATTATCTGTATCTCCACGATGACTGACACCCATGATGGTGAGTTTCTTGTCTATCTTGGCACTGTCTGTCACAGTAAATCCGCCGCCTGGCAGGTAGATAATACTACCCTTCTCTGCATTGGTGATGGCTTCATCCAGCGTCTGATAAATCTTGGTTGAATTACTTGGGCTGACAACTGCAATGTTCTGAGCCCCGACTGTGATGGTTGCTACGAGAGCAACAACGATTGAGAAAATTCGTTTCATAATAATAGTGTTTTATATTGTTTCTTATTTCCTTTAGTCCTTATTTACTATTTACGAGTACTGGAGCTTGTTGTATTGTGCTTGGTGGTGCGTATTCGGCTTTATGCTGCACAGGACGGATGCATCGGCCCTGACGGCGATAATAGCTATCCAAACTTGGTTTGGCATTGCTAATGCGTACATAGTAAGCGTCATCAGGACTGCCAGCATCAAGCGTTGATGACCAATAAGAACCTTCTTTACCTTCATCATACACATTGAGTTCGTCACGATAGCCATTCAATGGGAGATATATGATAGAATGGTGTTCATCGATTCCCATTACCCTAATGCCGTCTCCGAATCGTGTCCATGTGCAGTATTTCATCAACTCTTCCCAGTCTGCTTTCGTAGGAATGCTGAAATAATAGCCATAGTCCGACTTAACCTTGTCATCGGCAGCCTCCAACTGGGTTTTGTTGTCTACCTTGCCATAATTGCTCTTCGTATTGTACTTGGTGAGTGAGTTCGACGTATTGCCACTATACTTATAGTTTTTCCACGAGAAGGTGGTCTTGGGGCTCGTCTCGCCCCAAGCATAATAGCCCCCAATTTCCTTGTACGACGTAGCCCCAAGGTTGCACGTTGCCCATTTTGTACCAGATGGCAGTCCGAGGTCTACCATCTCGGGAGGAGCTATCTTAGCATAACCAGGGTTTTTAACCACTGGAATGTAGTCTGTCATCACATATATTCCCGCAGGGTTGTCAGGATGATGAGCAATGATGCGGTAAGATATCTTCCATGCAGACTTGGCATTAGGAAGTTGAGCAAGGTTAAATTTGTACGATGTTTCCGGCAAGTTTGACTTTATCATAATCGGTGTCACCCCATCCGGTGTCTCTGTCAACATTTCTATATCATACAAATATGAAGTACCGTAGTTATTTCCTACATTCAAATCCCATTTAAAGTTCACCGTTACATCAGACGTCAAGTATGTCATCGTAGGCTCTATCATGGTGATATAGGGTCGGTCGTATTTGTTGATAATAAATGTTTCCTTAACATTCGAGTTGTACAAGGCATATCCACCACCAACCAGGTCCATAGCCGCTTCACAGGCTTTTGTTGTCTTCAGCACAATACCGACAAGTTCCAAAATAGCATTGGCACCTTCCTTGAATATCTGCCTGAAGGCCTCAGGTGTCTTTTCTACTCCGAAAAATTGCTTGCCGATATGGTACAACAAGTTGATGTACGTACACTTGTTATTGGCATCGTCAGGATTATTATACGCATTCTCAGCTTCTTCTGGCAATTTTGACAACTCATCCAAGGCAAACTCACCAATCAGCCTGGATGCTTTCATGTAATTGCGGTCTTTAAGAGCACCAAGTAAATCCGCCCAGTTATTCGGCTTTTTACAAAACTCATTAAAGAACTTTAAGGCAAGCGTTCCTATCCACACATTCTGCGCACCATAACGTAGGTCAAGGTCACTTCCTTTAGCCATGACTCTATTACCCACTTCCTTGAAGCCTGTAATAGTTTTCAGAAACGGCTTTGCCACATCAAAATAAGCACCATACATCAATGCAATCAATATTCGCACCTTGTCGGTTGAGGAAAAAGAATCCCAGTCTCCAAGATTGAATAATCCCAGTCCATAGATGTCGAGTTGAATCTTGTCGTAGCCTTTGAATTCGAACGACATATCCTCGTCTTTAGCGAATATCGAAGCGTCGTTGCTTTGCATGTAATCCCTCGTAGCCTCCTTGTCAATACCATCGCCAGTAACAATACCCACGAAATTATTCCAATTGGCTTTCCAGTACAAATCCCAACGGGCATCCCAAACAATGTCCCAATAGTCTGATTTACCCGAATCGATGATAAAAGGCAACCAAATTGGCACTTCCTCCTGATAGATGGGGTCTTTAGCTAGGAATTCTAAAAATTGCTCCAATATGACCTGACTGGCTCCGAGTGCAAAAATATCCTCTTTGTCAAATCCTTTAATTTCCGATTTCTTATCCTTAAACTCCTGATTTTCCAACTTAATCAGATAATCCTTAAGCTTGAGAATAACGTCGGAGAAAGTTGGCGTAATATCTTGTTGATCTGCCACCACAAGGTTGCTCTCATTCATTTTCAAACGACTGGCATAGACGAACAATGAACGTTTGAAGTCATTATGCAGCTTGAAGTTGGCAACATGAGGCGTTACATTCACGTCTTTTAGCGACATACCGCTCAGTGTAACTGTGCGGTTGTCCCTAACCATATCAAACAGTTCGTTCCAAACACCCTGAGCACTCACTTTCGAAAAGTCGGGGGTGCGATTATGATTCTTCGCCTCGTTATATTCTTGTCGTAAGTTATAAACATAAGTATTAAACGATTTTAACTGTTTGAGCAGAGCCACCGTATTTTTGTATTCAGATTCGTCAGCAGGAGCCAAATAAGGTGTGCCCAACAATAATGCCAACCCCGTCTCTACAAATGAAAATTCCGGTTTCTCTCCTGGCAAAGTTAACGTATACATGTATGGATGACCCTGCGGGTCAGTAAACATTTGAAGCTGTAGTCCTTTCGACGAGATGGTTGCATTGGTAGAAAACTGATTCAATGTACTCCCAGCACGCCTGATGCTCCTCTTGCTTCTGGCCATAGCTGGAATATCAAGCGGATACTCACCATTGAAGTTTATAATCTTAAAACCTTCATAGCTCTCTATTCGGTCATCTTCATCCAAAAGGATATCGAACGTTTCATTTATAGGAGGGGTAATAGCATCCATCTCCAGACTATCCGCTGATACACCTTCACCACTGAGTGGAAGGCTTATAATGCCGTTTTGTGCTACATTGGAGGCAATAGACAAAAGACCTAAATAGGGTATGGAATCAGAAGGTGCAAAGGTCAGTTCTAGGCTACGCGCCTCACCAGGCATTATCCTAATTCCATCGGAAGAACCCAATACGCTGAAAGTGTTATCGCTCAGCACCATATAGGTTTCCATAAAGTTGCTGGTGTTCATCAGCATTGCCGTCAACGTCTTGCTATTCCCCACTGCCACCTTGCCGAAGTCCAGGCTCTTAGTGGTCAGTTTCAGCGAGGGTGTCATATACCAGATGCTGTCGATAGCCTCAATGGCAACAGTACGACAAGTGTCATCATACCAAATGGTCTGGGCATTTGATGAGAAAGTGATGCTGTCTATCACATCAGCATCGAAATCCAGCAGTTCGCCCGTATTCAGAAACAAGCGGATACTCTTCTTTTGACCCTCATCAGCCATCAGATTAGTGGGAACTGACAATAGTCCGCCTATAAGCGATAATATAAATAGTAACTTTCTCATTTTGTCTTGATTTTATAGGTTATACCATTGACATTGAGCAGATACACGCCAGCAGGTAGCGAGCACAAAGAGAATGAGAACTGCTGGCCTCGTCTAACAGCAATGTCCTTAACCACTATGCCATTCAGCTGGACAATTGTCACACGAAGGTCTTTGTCAGCAGGCAAGAAGGTAACTGTTTCACCATCGCTTGAGAATGGGCGCCCAGGCTCAGGCTTCATTTCCTTGATGCCTACCACTTCTTCCGACTCAAAGGTCATCTTCTGGATAGCCTGAAACGCATACTCTACCATTGTGGATGACTGGATTGTAACCAGACTGTCACCATAGGTTACCTTCGGTTTCTCCGACAATTTGAATAGTACCTTCGAGCCATCCTTGTGCCACACTACAAGAAAGTCCTGCTGGGCAAAAGCCGTCATGACCATACCTGCAACTCCAAGAATACACAATAATAATCTTTTCATACCAATATCTCAGTTTTTTACATGCTTTTAGTTAACACCCTGCAAAGATAACAAATATTATAGAAGAAACGAACGATTTCTGGAAAAAAAGTGAAATGAAATAATATAAAGAGGATATGTCAAAACATCCTCTTTGTCTTATTTCGGGTCAGTTGGTTACATATACTTCTCAGTCTATATCCTCATAATGAAAGTAACCATAACTTTCTTTGTCCTCTACAGCTTGTAGGAAGTCTCGGTCTCTAAGTGTGATAAAGACGAAATCTGTCCCGTCACCCTTAGGATGATTCGACTCTGTTCCGTACGTATAGTTGAAACCGTCCCAAGTCATGCCTATCCTACCCTGTGGAAGATCCCAGCGGAGGTCAATTTCGTGAGGTCTCGGACTCACGCCATATCCGTGGTCATCGTAATGCGGCTCTTTGCCTATGGTCTGCTTCATATATTCGAGCATCTTCAGCATTTTGGCCTCATTGATTTTCCATATGGTCTTCACAACCACCAGTCCAACCAGGTTCTTTCCGCTAATACCAGAGTCGTGAACTGTGACAGTGCAAGAACCGAATACGGGAAGTTCACACCTGAAGGTTTTCCTCTGGTCGTCTTCTCTAGAAAGGCTATACCCTGCCTGTTTCAGTATTTCTTCACTGAAAGCAACTAGTGATGTATTGAGCGAAGTGTGTTGCTGAATGCAGAGGTGGTCCTCACCAACGAACATATTATTCATTGTGACCACGCCATGTTTCTCTTTCAGCAAAAAAGGTTTGCCATTCTTTAACAGTTCTGCCATTTTCTCGTTATGGTTACTCATATCATCTTTTCTTATTTTCAAAATGATCCACTCATCAGATTAATATCCGATAGCTATACTATTGGTGCCAGTCCCAGCAAACAGCCCCTTGCCTTTCAGGTCATGATAGGCGCCTTGTCCTTCTTTCATTTTCATTCCAAAGGCTTGCAGCTTTAATATCATCCACCACCATGTATGATGTTCTCCCGTGATGATTCTCAATAAGCGATGATTCTTTCCTTTATCTTCGTTAGTAGGAAGAAATGATACCGTCATTGTATAAGACTCGCCTTTAAGGGAGTATTTCTTGAAGAATCCCATCTCTCCACGACCCTTAGATAACTTGCCATACTGGAGTCCACAACTTCTAAAGAAGTCTGTAAATACAGAATCGTTCTGCACTCCAGCCTTCTTCTCTTTCACCAGAAGTTCAGCCAGTTTTTGGGTATCAAGGTCACGACACTGAGCTTTCGCGGTGTGTGCTGCCAGCATTATCATGAGCAGTGTGACCAACAATCTGATGTCCTGTTTCATTTCAATGTCCATAGAAGAAATCCATATTATCCTAAATAATAAACGTTTATTGGGTGCAAAGGTAGGAACTTTTTTTGATTTCACAAAAGATAATGCACAAAAAATCGCATACACTAGTCACTAAGGACGAGCCGGGCTAAAGACGAGCCGTAATCTCACTAAGCACGAGCTGTAATGTCGTTGGACACGAGATTACGGCTCGTTCATGCTGAGGGGCAGAGCCATCAATTGCTGTAACGGATTGAAGCGTTTTTCCAATATGGAGCCTTCACAGAAATGACGTGATACCGGCATTCCTGTGAAGACCCACTTTTTCCTTGATTGTCCTCAAAAACGTATTATCTCACCACAAACTTACGTCCATTCTTAACATAAATGCCAGGAGCAGAGGGAGATGACACGCGCTGTCCCTGCAGGTTATAGATATGATTGTCAGCAGGACGCGTCTGACGTGACGTATAAACAGACTGAATGTCTAACGTACCGTCTAAGACCGTAACGTACGACTTTACTTCATCAAAATCGTACGAGCGTGCATCGCTATCGCTGATGGCAATTTGACGCAAGATAATCGGGAGTACACCAGGAGTAACATCACTGTCAACCAGTATCTTCACTGTAGCCACCTCGCCGTCGTTGCCACTGATGATAGAACCGTTGGTGGAAGCAGCCATCACACGCAGTGCACCATCGGGACGGATAACCGACTCGAAGGTGTTCGTCTTACGGGCCGTTGTGCGAAGCGTACTCAGATAGGCCTCAGGGAATCCGTCGACATCCGTCTTGAACGTCAGACCGTCAGGCAGATAAAGGTCAAAGCCAAAGCCCTCAGCCTTGACAGCGTTCTTCATCTTCACCGATAGTTCTGCCTCGTTACCCGTCCTTACCTCAGTAGGCTCAATATAGATGACATTCTCAATAACAGAAATGTCAGTCACCTCCATGTCCTCAGGCGTGTCAACTTGGTTGGGACGCTGTGGCATGTCGAGGTTGAACATCTGGCTGGCAGAACCTTGGTTGCCTGCGATATCATATACGGTGGCATAGACCTCTAACAGATACTGCATGTCATCATCAGTGAGCTGTACCATGTAGTTGGTTTCGTTCAGTGCCTCAACCTCACGAACTTCGTCGTTGATAACCAGCTCCAGACTGTTAGTCTTCACACCGATGTTGTCAGAGACTGTCAACCGCAATACGCGCGTGTCCTGATTGAACGACATGCTTATCTCGGGAGCCACCCGATCGTTATGCAGTGAGGTAGCCAAAATATACTCACCCAGCGAATCGACAAGTACAGGTATTCCCGCTGGTCCTACATAGTGCCATACGTCACTACCCTTAACAGAGTGATAGATACCAAGCGACACGTCATCGGGCAGTCCGAAGGGAGCAAGGTCATCGTGTCCTACGTAGGTGTCAAGTCTGAAACTTCCCTGATGCGACTTTAGCAGCGCATTATCATTCTGGGAAGCAGACAGCGTAGCAACTTCACTCACCACAAACAGTGTATCACGCGTGTCGGTTACGGCCAAGAGGTCGCCTGCGGGATAGTAGTGGGTGAAATTAAGCTTGGTGCCCTCGACAAAGTTCTGCTCTCCATTATTAATGTTAAATCCGAGTGTACAAATATCAGTCTGGGGCTTGTCAAGCAATGCTGGATGGCGACGTCTGACATGTGCTGCCATCGCACGGTTGGATCCCACATAATCACGCTGGTAACCATCGAAATTCATGTCGACCATAGTTCCCGCCATGACCTCAGAAGTCTGCGGGTTACCCATTTCTAAGCCCAAGCCCTCTATCTCGTCCTGATCATCGTCGCTAAATGCACCCTTGATGCCTTGAGCCAATTTCGCCCAAACACTGTTGATGATGTCCTCTATGGTGTTTGTGGGCTGTAGCACTACGGGGAAAAAGCGTCTGTCGACGGTGCTATAGTAGCTGACGGTGGGGCGGAAGTTAGTAGCTATCGTTAAGCCGGCATCTAAGTTGAACTTTATAATCGTCCAATTAATTAGAGGGACCTTCAGGCTGGCTTTGACTGACGTCGAGTTACTCTGCGAAACGGTCAAAGAATTTTTCAGCGGGTATATAGAAGGATTGCCGACACCCTCCATCAGACTGTTCAGCGAACTTGAAACATCGCCTTTCCATACAGTGAATATCTTCAATGGTACGATCAGATACGTCGGGTCAGTGAACACAGGGAACACATTACTGACGAAGTCTTTCTTCCGATCATCCTTGGCCCATGTCCAAAGTTGTTTTGCAAACTGATCTTTTGCCGTCATTTTCATCTTGGTGGAACTACTGACATCAAATGACAGTACGTCATCCTCTTTCCCCCATGGGTTGACAAGATTCGTCAGAGACAAGTTAACACCTGCTTTAAAGCCCATTTCATGTGACAGTTCCTTGAGTATGGTTCTTGCCTTATCGCTGAAGATCTCCTCTTCCTCGAATGCCAGTTCACCGCTCGCCTGAAGTCCCACTTTATCATACTTCAACTTATCCAAAAGTTTTGATTCATAGAATTTGCCCATATTCGATCCACGCCACCATGCCTTCTTGCTACCAAAGAGGATGTTATTTGAGTTAAACGATCCACCGGCAGTGAGTGCATAAGACAAGTTGACAGCCTCTCCATAGGAAGTCTCTCTGGACTCAGTCGAAATATTATCATCGCTTAGCAGGAAGTTCTCTTGCGTCTCTTCCAAACTGGGCTTATACTTGAATTTGGCCTTGCCAATCATTGAGAAGTCAGTAAACTGACCTGGGTCGAACACCACTTTGGTTTTGTTGGTGAGCAGACTGCCACGAGTAAATTTCGGTACAGCTTTGAACGATTTCTTACCAGACAACTCCATCGAAACATAATTGGATTTCTTCACCTTAATGTCATAGTTCTTTTTGGCGAACCATTTAGTAAGAACCTTGACGGCAAAGTCACAGTCAGTGCTGGTACTGCTACCCCATGCCTCACACAATTTGTAGATAGAAGCAAATAACATGTCTTTAAAACTTGAGGTGGTGAGACTATATTCCTTGCCCGACTCCCAACCGATTTCTCCACTAAAGCTACCCACGTCGACACTTGCACCGAACCCACCTTTCACGCCAATGCCCATGGTGTAATTGCTAATGTTACCTGCATCGTCCACTTTCATAGACAATTTCAAGGGGACACCGACATTTGCCTTAACATCTGCCACTTTAACATCAGCACTACCGCTGAATCCGACATCTACCGTAAAATCGACCTTTTCAACGTTTTCAAACAGTCCTCCCTTGTACACCTTCAACTTGATGGGAGTAATTTCGGCAGTGTTGGCTATTTCTATTTTCGTGTCATCCTTGAAGCTAAGCCCTTTACATTTGATAGTGGCTATTTGTCCCTTATCGGCTACGGCCATACCGCCCTCCGTCTGAACTTGCAACACGGCAATACCATCGGCTTCACTGAGTTCTGACTCCAACTGTCCGGCACTGTTGCCATTGTCATAGCTGAACGAAGCCCTCACATTGCGCAGGGGTTTGCGATTCATATCGGTAATACGGAAAAAGTAGTTAACCACCGCACCCTCGCGCACCTCAGACGGGTATAAGCCATCCGAGGCCAGAACGATGTTTGCCTTGTCGGGGGCTGGCAGATTGTCGGGGTCTATCAATGTTATCACCAGCATACATGGCTTTCCATTAAGAAGGACTGGCTGAAGATCGATACCAGAATCACTGTTCTTGCGATAGGACAAGCCTATCTTGTGTTCACCTGGGATATCTGTCTGGTATGTGCTGGATACATCGAAGTATTTACCGGCAGCTATCGTCGCCGGAACGGCACTTATCAACTCACCATCTACGGTAAAGTATAAACGTCCGCTCCACTCATCCGACTCATCATTGTACACTCTGGCCTGGAATTTAATAAGGTTGTTAATAGCCATAGACTCGGCAGAGGCAGTAATATTCGACTTCGTGACGAGTTTGCAGACAGTAGCATTACTGTTATTCACCTGGAAATACAATGGATTGGACTCTTCACCACTATTTACCATCACTTCCTGGCCTACACAACCTGTCTGATAGTACAGAGTCAACGTCTGCATTCCTTCTTCTGTCAGGGTATATGGACAAGACATAGAGACGGCACTCTTATTACCACTCACATTATTTTTAATCCAACTACAAATCTCTTTGGCGCCTTGCCTCAAGATGAACTTTCCACTCCATGGGTTAGTATCAGCATTCATCACGCTGACCCGGTAAGTACAATTATCACCAACAATCATACGTTCCGACCCTTCCAAAATGTGAGTGTTAAAGATACTCAGGTTGGCCTTCTGTCCCTCAGCATCCTTGGTTGTCACATTATAGAACTTAGTATAGCTGCTGGTTTCCTTTGCATTACATGACTGTACCTGAAACTGATACGTTGTGCCGGGCTTCAAGCCTGTAAACACGTATGAGGGGTCTTCCTGAGTGCCAAAACCCTTCTTACCATTATCGAAAGACTGGTCGGAAGCCGGTTTCATCAGTACATTGTAGTAAGTAGCCCCACTCACGGTGCCCCAGTTGGCACGGAAGCTAGTTGCTCCTATCTCTGTAGCCTTAAGCGACGAGTTGTCAGGATGGTCAAGGGCTGTTGTTGACTGACCGTCTGTGACAGCTATCGCAAAGGGATTCTTGTAATAGCCCGCAGCAACGGGAACGCCATCGCCATGTCCATCGGTCTGATAATACAAGGTAACGGTATAGTTACCTGTCGCTGTCGGGGTATAGTAATCGGTCATTTCCAAAGTCCCGCCAGTTGCTATCGACTTGCCGCCCCATGATATCCAGTTTGTGCCGTTCCCCTTTAAATAGAACGCACCAGACCATTCTGCGTTGCTCTCGTTCTTGATCTTGATATTAAACTTCGCACTCTGGCCTTTCTGAAGCGTAGTTGAGTTATTGTTGAAGTATGAGCCCCCAGCAATGACTAACTTTGCAGAGCCTGTAGAAGAGCCTGCTGATGTGGTTATTGGTTTGCTGATACTCTTAGACCATTCGCTCCACTGACCGTTTGAGTAGGCACGTACCTGGAAATAATATGAAGTGTTAGCCTTCAAACCGGTTACAGTGATGTAGTTGTTTGAGGTCGTGCTATTGAACACTATCGGACTATAGTTCTTGTCTGTCGCAACATTGATTTCGTATTTTGTGGCTCCTGTAACATGACTCCAGCTCGCTTCGAAACTGTTAGCGGTAATCTTGGTACCCGTAAAGGTCGTATAGTCGGGTTTGTCTGGAGCATTAGAACTCGTGGTAACAGGAGTGCTGATACTCTTGGACCATTCGCTCCACTGCCCATTGGAATAGGCACGCACCTGAAAATAATATGAAGTGTTAGCCTTCAAACCGCTTACGGTGATGTAGTTGTTTGAGGTAGTACTATTGAACACTATCGGACTATAGTTCTTGTCTGTCGCAACATTGATTTCGTATTTTGTGGCACCTGTAACGTGACTCCAGCTTGCCTCGAAACTGTTAGCGGTAATCTTGGTACCCGTAAAGGTTGTATAGTCGGGTTTGTCTGGAGCATTAGAACTCGTGGTAATGGGAGTGCTGATACTCTTGGACCATTCACTCCACTGCCCATTGGAATAGGCACGTACCTGAAAATAATATGAAGTGTTAGCCTTCAAACCGGTTACGGTGATGTAGTTGTTTGAGGTAGTGCTATTGAACACTATCGGACTATAGTTCTTGTCTGTCGCCACATTGATTTCGTATTTTGTAGCTCCTGTAACATGACTCCAGCTCGCTTCGAAACTGTTAGCGGTAATCTTGGTACCCGTAAAGGTCGTATAATCTGGCTTAGCAGGTGCGGTAGAATTTGCAGTAATGGTAATCGGATTGGTGTAGTACCAAATATCCCCGTTGCTACCTCTAGACATCAAGCTCAGGCAATACTTCTTGCTACCACTGGTAAAATCTAAATCATAATCAATATTCAAGATCGATTGTCCTGCAGTGAAAGTTTTATATTTTTTCCTCGTACCGTTAACGCTGTTCTCATAAAGATTCAGCTTTGTCGCATTCTGAAATGTACTTCCATCCATTTTTTTGACTTGAAACGTAACGGTAGAACCAGAGAAAACAGCTTTCACTATCAAAAGATTTCCATGAGCTGTAACATTTTCTGAAGTAATCGTAGTGTTCGAACTGGGCACGGATGTCCACCCCGACGGAGAGGCTGTATAGGTAGTCTGTCCCCGCGCTATTGAAAAGGACATCATGATGACTGTTAGCGTCATCAGCATTGTACGTAAAAATGGCTTATTCATATCGGTTCGCATTTATTATTGTTCATTCATAATCATGTGGGCAACGGCCACGTAGTCGGCAACATTTATTTTACCATCGCCGTTGGCATCAGCCGTTTTCTCATTGAATCCTTCTGGTGTATTACCCATGATGTGATGGGCTATAGCAATATAATCAGCCACCGTCACCTTACCATCACCATTGGCATCTCCAAGTACGAAATCCGGGGTTGGTTCACCCATCGCCTCAATCCTTCCAAACAGGTTCCAAGGCTCAGTCTGCCTGTAAGCATCAACATACTGAGCTGGAACGTAAAGTACAGCCTGATCTATGCTTGACAGTCCAAACGCATCCGATTTAGCTTCAGGTGGCACAGTACCAAGACACGTCACAGACTTAATAGCTTTGCAACGATAGAAAGCCCCTGTGCCTATGGTCTTAACAGTTGAAGGCAACTTGACATTATCAAGGCTTATACAATCGGTAAAGGCATAATCGCCAATGCTGACAAAACCCTCAGGCAGTGAAATCTCCTTAAGGTTATCACAGTCATAGAAACCTTGGATTTCTATTCGTTCAAGTCCCTCATTAACGACAACGGAGGTTATGCCATCGCAAAAGTAGAAGCCATTTTCCCCGACAGACTTCACATTATCGGGGAAAACATATTGTCCCGTCTTGGCACCTCCACACATGACGATTTGCAGCCCGTCACCTTCTTTCATAAACAGTACACCATCTGAAGCACTGTAGACGGTATTACCTTCTGCGACTGAGATGTCCTTCAGACTCTCACAAGCCGTGAAATTATAACTGCCCATAGAAGTCAGCGTTGAAGGCAAATGGAGTGTTGTCAGCTTTCCTAATCCATGAAAGGCATCGTAGTCAATAGACGTGAGACCTTCATTCAGGGTTAGCTTTTCCACATTCTTATTATTGAAAAACGCCCTGTAGGCAATCATCGTGACTTTTGCAAGCACGGGGTCTATTCCAAAATCTATCTCCGTTTCTGTACCGTTCCATTTCAACAGCGTCTTACCATCGTCGGACAACTCGTAGCTGCTGCTTGGATAGACTGTCTGTTGATTTCCTTCCTCCACGGTCTTAATGGTTCCAAACGTGCTCCATGGCTCTGTGGCACGATATTTCTCTATCGATTTCTCCGGCACGTAGAGTGTTGCCTCTGAAACGGAGACATTCTGAAATACATTCGTGTCTGTTTCCGGCAGCACGGTAGCCTGCAATGTAAACTCTTTCAAACTGCTACAATTCCTGAAAGCCGATGAGTAGATGGTTGTAATGCTACTTGGGACAATAACCTTTTCCAACGCCGTACAGTCTTCGAAGGCTCCTGACCCGGTGCCTCCACTCGAGTTTCCGCCAATTACCGAGACGCCTTTTTCCATGACGACTGATTTCAGTGACTTACATCCTTTGAAGGCCAAATAGTATATGGTCGTCACACTTCCAGGTATCGTAATCTCTGTCAGGCTGGTACAATCCTGAAAAGCTGCAGAATTTATGACAGCGCAGCCCTTTTCAATAGTCAGCTGGCTAAGTGCAGCGCACCCCTTGAACACCTGGTTACCCATCTCAGTGATGCCCTTGCCTAATACGGCTGATTTCAAACTTGAACAGCCTACAAAAGCATTAGCACCAAGATGGCTGACTGTAGCTGGTATGATGATGGACTCCAAGCTCGAACAGTTCTGGAAACTATTGTTGCCAACATACAAAAGACCCTTATTCAGTGTGACACTGCTTAAGCTGGTACAGCCACGGAAGGCAGAAGCATAGATGTTGGTAACCGAACTTGGCAAGTCAATGTTTGTCAGGCTGATGCAGTTTTCGAAAGCACCGGAACCTGTGCCCCCCTCACTGTTGCCTCCAATCACCTCAACACCCTGACCTATGGAAACCCGCTCCAAGGCCCTGCAACCCTTAAAGGCTGTATAGTAGATTATTCCGACACTGCCCGGCACTGATATTTCTGTCAGACCAGTGCAGTCTTGGAAGGCTTCCGCTGAAATGACAGCGACGCCATCAGCAATCGTCACTTGCTCAAGTGCCTGACAACTATTAAACACACCGTTGCCCATTTTCTGGATACCGCCACCCAACACGACTCGTTCCAAAGAGCGGCAGCCTACGAAGGCGCTTGCTCCAAGGCTTGTCACTGTAGAAGGTATTGAAATGGCCGTCAGACTGCTACAGTTCTGAAAGCTGTTATTACCTATTAATTCCAATCCCTCTGGCAAACTGACACGCTCTAAAGCCGTACAACCACGAAAGGCAGAAGCATAGATGGTAGTGACTGAGCTCGGCACGTCGAGACTCATCAGAGATGTGCAGTTCTCAAAAGCACCAGAGCCCGTACCTCCCTCGCTGTTACCGCCAATTATCTTCAGCCCCATTCCCAATTCTACACTCTCTAATAGTCTACAACCTTTAAATGAATTGTAATAGATTGTTTCGACACTGTTGGGAACCTTTATTCTATCCAAGCCTGTACACCCCTCAAAGGCACTGTAATTAATGATTGTCAGGCCCTCAGGCATCTGGATAGAACTGAGCCGGGTACAGTTTTTGAAAGCCGACTGTCCTATTTCAGTAACTTGGTAGGTCTGCCCATTGTCCGTAACCGTAGCCGGTATGACCAAGTCACCTGAATAGGCACTTGTGTTTGCCACAACTGTAACGGTTTGTTTGTCGCTATTGATGTTATAGGCAAACGTACCGTCGGTAAAGCTAACTGCACTCGCTAACATAGGCAAGAACAGAAGTAAAGCAATCATTGTCTTTTTCACTCCCATCAATACCAGTATCTGCGGCTTGAGGAGTTGTTTGGTTGTAGGTTTTATCATAATCATATTCATTGTTGCAACACATTCATTTTGCAAAGATATATATTTTTTTGAAAGTGACAAAGAAAAAGTGGGAAAAGTTCAAAAGCAATGACCTTGGACTCCAGTTGGACTCTAGTTTCTCCTTGGCCTTGTCAGTAGGCTTGCATTCCCAGCCTTTGACCGACTTCCAAAATGTAAATCCGAGAAAAACACTCTTGGAAGGTCTCACCACTTTGGTCTTGCTGGCACTCATCTTGAGGCGCAGCTTGGACTCCAGCCAGTGGCTTACAGATGCCATTACCCTGTCAGCTACCATCTCACTCTTTACGAAAATGTCAAAGTCATCCGCATAGCGGACAAATCTAAGACCACGACTTTCGAGTTCCTTGTCGAGCTTGTCAAGGTAGATATTGGAGAGTATCGGTGTATACATTAACCCCTTCAGTGATGGTGGAACACCTACTAGGGGCTCAGATGACTCCCGCCCATGAGTTTTTTTTCGCACGTGACAACACGCAGGACGGGCCTCTCGGGGTAAGACACTAACCTTATGACGTCACAACCTCTTGGTTTACTGTTTTGGGGAGTACGTTTACCATTCGGACTTCGACTTGATGTGCAGTCTTATCCTTTCCCATTTAGCCTTATACCAAGTTTCTGTTCGTAGGCTCGAAAGTCTCGCTACCGACTTCCTCCATCTTTGACATTGCTGTCAACGACTTGTCTTTCGCTTCGCTTGACGATAAATACCCACGACTGGATTTCAACCAGTTAGGTTAGTGTCATGCCCGACACACACATCAAGAGGGTGTGTCAAAATAGGCACATCCTCATTTTTTATTGCAAAGCCCCGACTTTCTCAAGCCAGGGCTTTGTTATGTCCAAGAATTTTCGTATCTTTGGACCAAGTTTTTTAAGCATGGCAAAGATACACTTTCGTCCTTACACTACCAAGCAAATTCTGCTTTTTCCGCAACGAATTGATGAAAATATTGCGGAAGACGACCCTGTGCGTCTGGTCAACAGTCTGATTGACATGCTAGACCTGACAAGTTTCCGTAAACTGTACAAAGAGTATGGCCGCAGCCCGTTCCATCCTCGGATGATGCTCAAGGCCGTGATCTACGGCTATATGAACAACGTCTACTCATGTCGCAAGATAGAGGAGCGCCTGCTTCGAGATGTCCACTTCATCTGGCTTGCCGGCTACGAGAAGCCGGACTTTATCACCATCAACCGTTTCCGCAACCGTGTGAAGGATGAGATCAACAACGTGTTCACGCAGCTGGTGCTCCTGCTCTCAGCAAAGGGGCTTGTGAGCTTGGATGTGGAATACATAGATGGTACAAAGATAGAGTCGAAGGCCAATAAGTACACCTTCGTTTGGCGCAAGACGGTTGAGAAGAACCGCGCCAAGCTGATGGATAAGATAAAGGTCCTGCTGTCTCAGGTTGACGACGCCATCGCTCAGGACAAGGCGGCTGATGAGGAGGTGGTCAGTTTCACTCCCGAGACGCTGACCGAGATTGCGGATGAACTTCGTCAGTCTCTCTCTGAACAGCCTGCCCCAAAGAGCAAGGAAGAGAAGAAGACGATCCGTGAGAAGAAGAAACAAGTTGCGCAGTTGGAGAAGATGCGTGACAAGCTCTCCGAGTATGACAACCACCTTGAGACATTGGGCGAGCGCAACTCTTACAGCAAGAGTGACACTGATGCGACATTTATGCGCATGAAGGAGGATGCCATGAACAACGGACAGACCAAGCCGGGCTACAACCTGCAGATAGCTACCGAGAACCAGTTCATCACCGACTTCGGATTCTTCCACAATCCCAATGATACGGGTACTATGATACCTTTCTTCGAGTCTTTCTCAAACCGCTATGGCCATTTTGCAAAGGAGGTCTGTGCCGACTCCGGTTACGGCAGCGAGGAGAACTACTCTTTTATGGAAGCCCACGAAATGGAGGCATATGTAAAGTACAACTTTTTCCATAAAGAGCAGAAACGGGCCTTCAAAAATGACATCTTCCGCATAGAGAACCTGTACTATAACCCGGAGGGGGACTATTTCGTCTGTCCGATGGGGCAGCACATGGAACGTGTCGGAGTGAGCCATGGGAAAACCGATAGCGGGTACAGGACAGAAAGTGTCGTCTATAGGGCGAAAAACTGCCAGGGATGCCCTCTGAGATGGGGGTGCTACAAGAAGAGGAAAGGCAACAGGGAGATAGAGGTCAACCATCGGCTCATGGAATACAAACGCAAAGCACGTGAGCGGCTGACCTCAGAAAGGGGGCTTGAGCACCGTTCCAACCGTCCCATAGAACCCGAAGCGGTCTTCGGACAAATGAAGTATAACATGCACTACAAACGCTTCCGCCACTTCGGCAAGGACAAGGTCACAATGGACTTTGCCTTCTTCGCCATTGCTTTTAACATCAAAAAAATGGCAGCAAAAGTCCTAAAACAGGGCAATATGCTGACAAACGGAGGGCAATATATGCATCATGCAACCTCATATATGCGAGTTTTGGGTTTAGTGTGGTCTCATAAAGCTGAAAACATGAAAAAAGCAGCATAGAGACACCGATACTTACAAACTTGATAAGTTTAAACAAAAAAAGAGGATGTGCCCATTTTGACACACCCTCATATCACCTAAAGAGCAATAGTTATAATTCGATTTCTAATTCATTCAGTCCTGAGCTAACGTCAAGCAGTTCCGGAGCATCCGGATCAAGCGAGCCGCCCTCATCCAAGCCACCAAAACCTGTATCGAGATTGCTAATAATACCACTGCCTGCCAATAGAGCCATCTTCCCTGTCTCTATCACCTGTACGCCAGGTGTCAAATATTCTTTCTTTTTCATTTCACCACCACTTTTTTATTGTTCTTAATATATATCTGTCCCTTTTTCAGGCTCTCAACAAGCTGACCATTCAGGTTATAATACTTGTCGTCCTCAGCTGTCCGCCGGATGTTCTGAATGTCCGTAATATTATTATCGAAAGAGATGAAGACTGGGGCACCGAAATCTGTTTCCTTATCCAAAACAGCTCCAAGTTCAAACCAGCAGCGGAAAGCCTTCACGCTGGTTTTTCCAGTAGAATACCAGAATGTATTGTTATTGATAAACAAGCCATCTGCAGGAATCACTGTTTTTACAAAAGAACCCGTTAACTTGCCTGGAGTTTCATTCTCGTCTGACTTCTCTGTGTCTGTAACTGTTCCAACCATCGAGACCTCATCTGCTTGAAAGCTCTCAATGTTCTGACTCGGCTTAATAAAGAAAGGCTTTCCTCCTGTCATTCCTTTTTTACTAGTCATGGTGTATGGCACTAGATTAATCGTAATTCCAAGAGGAATCACATTTGCATCGTCATCACCATAGTCCACCACAAACCCATTGAACTCAGCCAACTCTACATCGGAGCCAAATGCAGCCTCTGCTTTAGCCTTTGTCAATGTAAAAGGCAAAACGATTGTATTCCACAGCCCACCCTTAAGGCTGCGAGCCATTGTCACATTAGCTTTGCTACCTACCGTGAATTTGGGCAACTTTGTGGCATTTTCGTTAAATTTGACACGCCCATCGTTCTCAATAATTGTAATTGTAAAAGTCACTTCAGGAAGGCTAACTTTTTCACCCTGAACAGGAACAAACAGGATGTTTTTTATCTTTCCCGTATAGGTGTTCCCAATCGTTAAATCACCAGCCTTAATTGTAAATGTCAACAATTCGCCAGATTGCTTTTGAAGAGGTGTACTACTTAACGACAGACAAGCCACCTTCACTTCTCCTTCATTCAGATTAGCTGATACACTATGGCTATTATGATGTGCATCACTTTTTTCATAGTACACGTCTGTAGGACCTGTTTCTGAATCCATTTCAAAACTTAAGTCAGAAGGAAATTCAATGTTGAACGAATAGCCAGTATAAGTATCCGGAGCATCAAGTTGGAAACTTACAACTAACTCAGCGTCACCATTCTGTGGTAGCTCAATGTTCGCTACACTCAACGCATTAGTTTGCGCTTTTGACGTGCCTGCTATCGCAAGCATCGCCACGATTAATAATACAAGTTTTTTCATCTTTTGTTGTTTAAAACTAATTAGACAATAATTATCTTTAATATAATCTACACGATTTTTCATTGCGGCTCTGGCAGGCTGAAATTAAGTTCACGGGCCAGCGCATCAATCTTGCCAACTACATAATTAACGATATGTACGGCATCTGCAATATCCACATCACCATCACTATTCACATCAGCAGCAGCCTCAACGAAATTGGTATTTGGCTTACCAACTACATGGTTCACGATGCATACGGCATCTGCGATGTCGACATCGCCGTCACCGTTGACGTCACCAGCCATCACTGCGTTGCCCTGTCCTGTTCCAGAGAATTTCACAACCAGTTTGGCATTCTTCTTGTCTGCCGTGGCAGTGTAGACACCGTCCACAATGTAAGGCATGATGTCCTCGCCGTCGAGTGTGGCAGAGAGAATTTCCTCGCCTTCACCGGGGATGATGTAGAAGCGTACCTTTCCCTGCTGTGGGACATAGACTGACGAACCGTTGTTGGCGTATGTCATCGTCTCTTCCGCAGACGCCAACTGTGACGCACGTCTGCCACCCTGTGCGACAGCACGATGTGGGGCAAACGCCCTTGCCTGAGCTTCCTCTTCTTCCTCTTCCTCGTTCACGCTCTCGAAGGCGATCTCACCGTCGCCCACAGTCTCAACGGCTATGTCGTTACGCATCTGCACGAACTGTCCCCAGTATTCGGCCAGCACATAGTTTCTGTATGCAGTTGTGGGAATGGAGATAAGGCACTTGTCGGTATTGATGCCTCGGATAGCACTCCTGCCTCTGATGACAGGCGGAGTAGTGGCCTCTACGCTCATATTGCGCAGGTTGGTGCAACCGTAAAGTGCCTCACCCTCCACCGATTTCAAATCAGCAGGCAGGGTCAGTGACTCAAGGTTCTTACAGTTCTTCAGCACACCAGTCGAGAGTACTTCTACCTTCGAGGGAATCTTGATGTATTCCAGCGGAGTATTCTGTAAGGCGTATTCTCCCATCGATTCGGTATTAGCCGACAGACGAAGGGTTGTCAGGCCTTCACAGCCGTCAAAGGCAGAACTGGCCACTTCGGTAAAGTTGTCGGGTACATAGAGCAAGTTGAGGTTGGAGCATCCCTGGAACAGGCCCTGACTGAGCGTCGTGACACTGTTGGGCAGAAACACGGTAGAAATCTGCGTGTTTCTGAATGCACCAGCACCGAGGTAAGTGACACCGTCAGGAATAGTCACGTGTCCCTGAATAGGTGTATCAGCAAAGGCATTATCGCCAATACTCTTTACACCATCAGGAATCACCAGCCCGGTAATCTTTGTGCCGGCAAAGGCAGAGGCACCAATGCTGTTCATCCTATTGGGAAGTACCAGTCGCTGCTCAATGGACAGATTGTTGAAGGCATTATCACCGATGGTCTTGAGGGCACTTGGCAGTTTGACCGAGGTGTAAGCTGTGCCCACGAATGCTGACTCACCAATGGAGGTGACCGTTAAAGGCAATGTCAACTCTCCCGTAAGATAGGTGCAGTCACGGAAGGCGTTTTTCCCAATGGACTGAAGGCCGTTCTGCATGCTGAGTTCCGTGAGGAAGGTACAGCCTTGGAAGGCACTCTCTCCTATAGTCTGGAGGGTAGCGGGCAGAGTAAGCTCTCGCAATTGAGCCTTGTCTTTCAAGGCATTGTCAGGAATCTCCGTGATTTCGCAGTCAGAGAGATCCAGACGAAGTAGTGACTTCATGTTCACCAGCATCTGCGTGAAGTCGTCGGCATTGATGGTGCCGTTTACTTTCAGACCTACAACCTTGGCAGGCATCATGTTGCACTCTGTAATCAATTCAAAACTCAGGTCACCCGGAGTATCCACCGTCACCTCAGAGATATTGCTTTGGTTGGCGAACGTCATATCCTCCCATACGGCTTTCTTTTTGTAGGCGTTCTCCGCCTTTGCGTCGGGCACAATTACAGTGAGGTCACTCAGATACTCAACATTTGGGAATGCATCACTGGCAATCGTGGGAGGAGTGGATGTGCTAATCTCTATCACTGGGTCATAACTGCCAAAAGCATTTTTTCCTATGCTTTTTACGTTATTGCCCAACTTAATATATTGGAAATTGTTGCTAGAAAAAAGCCCCTCGGGAATGACTGTGAAAGCGTCGGGAAGTTCGATAGATTTCATAGAATAGGGGAATACATTATACCCCAAGCTCTCTAGTGTGTTAGGCAAAGTTGTAGAATTCAGACTGTTACAACCATAGAAGGCGTTGTCTCCAATACTACTGACGTTTTCTCCCATTTTAACAAAGGAAAGGTTTCCACAGTCATAGAAAGCATTACTTCCTATATGTGTCACGCCACTACCAATTGTGACGTTGTTTAGGTTAGTGCAACCATAGAAGACACCACTTTTTCTCCATTGTGAATATTCTCCATCTTCAAGCGTAGTTACGCTGTTTGGAATGGTTATAGTAGTTAAACTGCTACAACCCTGAAAAGTTGCATTTTCTAAGCCCGTTACACTATTACCAATTATGACGGAGGTCAAACCTCTGCAATCCTGAAAAGCACCTCCACCAAGAGTTGTAACGCTATTTGGAATTGTAATGGAGGTAAGGCTACTGCATCCATAAAAAGCTCCCGCACCGATTGTTGTCACGCTGTTGGGAATAGTGATGGAATTGATGCCTGTTTCAGCAAAAGTACTATTACCTATGCTCTCCAGCGTATTTGGCAATGTTATAGAAGTCAGGCTAGCACAACCAAAGAAAGCGTTTCCACCTAGACTGCTGACATTTTTCCCCATTTTAACAGAGGTAAGGTTACTACAGCCAGAGAAAGCATCGTTTCCTATATGTGTCACGCCACTACCAATTGTGACGGAGGTAAGACCGCTACAACCAGAGAATGCGCCGAAAGAGCCTCCATAGCTATGATAGCCTGTCAAATTGTAACTGCTACTACCATCTTCAATATTGGTTATGCTATTCGGAATCTGTACCGTATTTAAACCGATGCAACCACAGAAAGTACCAGCTTTTATACTAGTTAAACCATTGCCTATTGTGGCAGATGTTAGGGCGCTACAGCCCATGAATGCAAACTCTCCTATGTTTGTCACACTATTGGGGATAATAATAGAAGTAAGGTTGCTGCAACCAAAGAATGCGTATTCTCCAATGTTTGTCAGTTGACTGCCTAATATAACGCTAGTTAAATTGCTACAGTTAGCGAAAGCTTTTGCACCGATACTTGTTACATTTTCCGGAATAACATATTCTGTTATTTCATTTCCATCGTTGTCTAATAGCTTAATGGGAAAAGAAAAATCAGCATAAAAATTGGTATTATTAAATAATTGGAAAATATTGTTATTGCAAAACTCGGAATAATCCATTACTACCACCTTTACATTATTCAAAGCGGTTGAATTAAAAGCCCCTTTGCCAATGCTTGTCAAACAACTGGGGATAGTGAGAGAAAAGAGGTTAGTACAACCATCGAATGCATAATCTCCAATGCTTGTCACGCCATTACCAATCGTGACGGAGGTAAGACCGCTACAGTTCTGGAATGTATTTCTTTCAATGCTTGTCACGCTATTTGGGATGGTGATAGAGGTCAGGCTGCCACAGCTATTAAAGGCATTTTCTTCAATAGCTCTCACTGGGAAACCATCAAAGTCTGCAGGAATGACTATCTCCGTACTTACATCATCAGAATGCCCTGTCACCGAATAATAGAAGCTGCCGTCAGCACACTTCAGCGTATAGCATAATCCTTGCTTGTCAGTTTGCAGCCACAAAGGGGTGTATTCGTCACCCAGCAGGAAGTCAGCCATCTGCATACAATAAGTATCACCTATAATTTTATCGACTTCAATCTTAAAATACCGATAAGCTATGGTATTTCCCTCAGTGACAGAAAAATCGACTGAAACGCAGTTTTTAACAGGAATTTGGTCCGTTCCGATATCGTACTTTTTATCAAGAGGAACCCATTTCTCTGATTCACGTGTCACATCTTCGTCACTGTCTGCATTCATACCATAGAGCTGCCATTGCTTCCAATTACGCTGTGGATACCATTCCGTGTCTTCAGCTGTCGTTATAGTATAATGTGTCGGAGCCATGGAACGGGATGTCTTGAAGATGACGTAAGCACCATTAGTAATCTCACCTTCCTCCTTGTTCGTGAAACCAGCGCACCACTTGTAAGTGCAGTCATAATCGAAGAGTTTATCAGCACCTTGGTCGGCATCGTAACCACCACTACTTTCAAGCGTCACGTACTTGACTGGTTCGTTGGTGTTAGTCGAAGTCCCATCGCCTTCAGAGCTTTGGGAATAGGCTGAAGCCACACAGAATAGCATGGCCAGCACAATAGATAGTTTTAGTTTATTCATATCCTCAGTTTTTAGAATTAGTCATGCACAAAGAGTGCGAGCCTACTTGCCATTCTCTGACAACAGGCCGCGACTCACCGCAACCATTAAAGCGATGCTGCAAAAATACGAAGAATAAATGAAATTTCCAAAAAAAAAGTAAAAAAAATGCGATAGGGCATGGCTTTACCCCATCGCATTCTTACATATTTCAACAAATTCGTTGCTTACTGCGGTTCTGGCAACGTATATTCAAACTTGGGAGCCAATGCATTAATCTTTCCAACAACATAATTGACAATGTGTACGGCATCGGCAATATCAATGTCGCCATCTTTATTCGCATCGGCTGCTTCAGCCACAAACGTAGCATTCGCCTTACCCACCACATGATTCACAATACAGACTGCATCGGCTATATCTACCGTTCCATCGCCATTGGCGTCACCGGCCAATCCTGCACTGCCCTGGCCCGTTCCGGAGAACTTCACCACCAGCTTGGCATTCTTCTTGTCGGCTGTTGCAGTATAGACGCCATCAACAATATAGGGCATAATGTCCTCGCCGTCGAGGGTTGCAGACAGGATTTCCTCACCTTCTGCAGGAATGATATAGAAGCGTACCTTTCCCTGCTGAGGAACATAGACAGAAGAACCGTTGTTGGCATAGGTCATAGACTCGTCATCTGATGCCAACTGAGAGGCACGTCTGCCACCCTGTACAGCAGCACGACGTGGAGCGAACTCCCTTGCCTGCACGTCCTCTTCATCCTCTTCCTCGCTCACGCTTTCAAAGGCTATCTCACCATCGCCTTCAGTCTCAACGGCGATGTCGTTACGCATCTGAACAAACTGTCCCCAGTACTCGGCCAGCACATACTTCCTGTAGGACTCCGTGGGGATGGAGATGAGGCACTTGTCCGTGTTGATACCTCGGATGGCGCTCCTGTTCTTGATGGCGGGCGGGTCTAATGCCTCAACGCTCATGTTACGCAGGTTGGTGCAGCCGTAGAATGCCTCATCCTCTACCGATGTCAGGCTGGCGGGCAGGGTTACCGATTCCAGGTTCTTACAGTTCTTCATTACACCACGCGAGAGGACTTCCACCTTAGAGGGTACCTTGATGTATTCCAATGGTGTGCCCTGCAGGGAGTATTCTCCCATCGTAGCCGTATTGGCAGACAGGCGCAGAGTGGTCAGTCCTTCACAACCTTCAAAAGCATAGTTGCCCATACCCGTATAGTTGTCCGGCACATAGAGCAAGTTGAGGTTGGGACAACCCTGGAACAGCCCCTCGCTAAGCGTCTCGATGCTGTTGGGGAGGAACACGGTAGAAATCAGCGTATTCATGAATGCGCCATTGCCAAGTTTAGTCACACCGTCAGGAATCGTGACATGGCCCTGGATAGGGGAGTTGGCAAAGGCATTCGCGCCGATGCTCTTCACACCATCGGGAATAACCAAACCGTTTATCTTGGTTCCAGCAAAGGCACGTGCTCCCACACTGTTCACACCATTGGGAAGTGACAGCCGCTGCTGGATAGGCACACCGTTGAAGGCATTGTCGCCGATGGTCTTGAGGGCACTGGGTAACTTGACAGAAGTGTAGTTGGTACCCGTGAATGCAGACTCACCGATGGAAGTAACTGTTGACGGCAAGTCTAACTGTCCCATGAGGTAGGGACAGCCTTGGAAAGCACTGCGTCCGATAGTCTGAAGTTTGGAAGGAAGGATTAGTTCCTTTAGCTGGGTCTTGCCCTTTAACGCTTCATCAGGAATCTCAGTGATGTCGCAGCCAGAGAGATCAAGGCGGAGCAAAGACTTCATGTTCACCAGCATCTGATTGAAATCGTCAGCATTGATGGTGCCGTTCACCTTCAGACCTACAACCTTGGATGGCTGCATGTTGCATTCCGTAATAAGTTCATAGCTCAGGTCGCCAGGTGTCTCAACCGTCACCTCGGAAATGTTGTTCTGGTTGGAGAATGTCATCTCCTGCCATACGGCAGCCTTTTTGTATTTGTTTTCAGCTGATGCATCAGGTACTATCACGTTCAGGTCAGCCAAATACTCGACATTAGGGAATGCATCACTTGCAATCGTAGGAGGAGTGGGTGTGCTAATCTCTATCACAGGTTCACGGCTGCCAAAGGCATTCTTTCCGATACTCTTCACGTTATTACCAAGCTTGATATACTGGAAGTTGTTGGTTTGGAATAGATTATCAGAAATGACGGTAACCGAGTTAGGAAGTTCGATGGATTTCAGTTCGGAGCAATACATAAATGCGCCATTCATCATCGTAGTCAGGGATTCGGGGAGTTTGACGGAGGCGAGTTTATAACAAGATTGAAATGCCTGCTCTCCGATGCTGGTCACACCGTCTGGGATGATTACAGATGAAAGGTTTTGACAATAAGAAAACGTGCTTGCGGCTATCTTCGTAATCCCTCCACCCAAGATGGCTGTTATGAGGTTGTAGTTGCTTCCGAAAGCAAATTCTCCTATGCTTGTTACACTATTGGGAGTAGTGATGGAAGTGATAGCACATACCATGAAAGCGTGATCACCTATGCTGGTTAAACCCTCCTCAAGATGGATTGAGGCGAGATTACTGCAGCCATAGAAAGCATAATTACCAATAGTCTTCACGTTGCCAGGAATGCTGACAGAAGTGAGGCCAGAGGATTGAAAAGCATAATTACCAATAGTCTTCACGTTGCCAGGAATGCTGACAGAAGTGAGGCCAGAGGATTGAAAAGCATAAGTATTAATGGTCTCCAATGTGTTTGGCAGCGTAATGGAAGTCAGACTGGAGCAACCACTGAAGGCCCCGTCTCCAATGCTACTGACGTTTTTCCCCATTTTAGTGGAGGCAAGATTCCTGCAGCCAAAGAATGCGTAATTACCGATACTAGTTACGCTATTTGGAATGGTGATAGAGGTTAAGCCTGTGCAATTTCGAAAAGCATAATTACCTATTGTTGTTACACCATCAGGAATAATAAATTCCGTTATTTCATCCTCTTTGCTGTCTATGAGTTGAATCGGATAATTTAATGAATTTAATATATTATTATTGCAGAACTTAGAATAATCCCTTACAACAACTTTTACGTTATTCAAATTTTTACAACCAGAGAACGCCCGACCGCTGATACTTATTACGCTGCTGGGAATGGTGACAGACGAGAGATTGGAACAGTTAGAGAAAGCATTATCACCGATAGAGATTACTGTATAGTTTATATCATCGTTGGTGACAATCTCAGGGATAATAACATCAACGATTCCGTCTCCAGTTTCAAATGTATGTCCCGAAACACTTACTTCATTGATAAATGATTTACCATCATGCGTATATTTGATGTTGTCAATGGTGAATGTTAAATCATCCTTGGCATATCCGCTATAATAATCCATGTGCTGTTGATCTGAGTCATTCCATCCGTCACGCTTGGCTATCACATGTACCCAATTGGCTCCAGTTAGCTGGATGGGACCCTCATAGAGTTGCCATTCATCATTACTATACGTCCAACTGTTGCGATTGACAGTATAGTAGAACTTGGTTTCTGGGAATCCTTCCATGTCGTTGGGAATATCAGGACAAGTGAGCGTGACGACATGGTCCTCAGAAATTGTTGCCACCGGAGCGGCTACCTTGAAGTCATTCTTTTCAAAGACAGAGACAGCAGAGTTGTCATAGCCATCGCAGACAGCGATAGCACGGACGGTGCCATTTTGCATAAGTGGTATAGGCCCATCATAACGCAGACTCTCTATGGTGGGATCAGTATTGTCTCTTGTATAATAAATGGTAGCGCCTTTCGTGCGACTATTTATAGTAAGCTGGTAGTCACTGTAGTTGAATGTGGGAGCTTCACAGGGCAATACTTCAAACTCCTGAATATCGGCGAATTCTTTCCAATAGTTGGCTTGCTGATAATTGCTTATACTGCCTGCAAGAACATATAGCGTAGCATGATTTGCTGTTCCGTTGAATGGATTACCATTGTTCGTCTGCGGGAGATTGGTGGCATAGCAAAAGACGCTTGTCACCTTAGAGCAACTCCCGAATGCGGATCCACCTATGTTCGTCACATTTGCGGGGATGATAATCATCTGATTGTCATCACTGCTCCTCTGTCCACAGCTGTTAAAAGCGTAGCTTCCTATAGTTTTTAAGGTTGTGGGAAGATGGATAGTATGCAATAACCAATTGTACCCAAAGGCATAAGACCCGATGCTTTCCAGACCTTCTTTGAACTCAAATTCCTCCAAATAATAATTATCGTAGAAAGCTCTGTCTGCGATTGACTTAATTGTGGTCGGAAGCTTGACACTTCTTGTTGCATATAAACCACTGAAAGCGTTACTACCGATGCCGGCTACTGTATAAGTGATGCCTTCGTTCGTTACTTGCTCAGGTACAACAATGTCTATGGTACCGTTTTCACCTTCAAATGTATGTCCCGAAACACTTACTTCATTGATAAATGATTTACCATCATGCGTATATTTGATGTTGTCAATGGTGAATGTTAAATCATCCTTGGCATATCCGCTATAATAATTCATGTGCTGTTGATCTGAGTCATTCCATCCGTCACGCTTGGCTATCACATGTACCCAATTGGCTTCAGTTAGCTGGATGGGACCCTCATAGAGTTGCCATTCATCATTACTATACGTCCAACTGTTGCGATTGACAGTATAGTAGAACTTGGTTTCTGGGAATCCTTCCATGTCGTTGGGAATATCAGGACAAGTGAGCGTGACGACATGGTCCTCAGAAATTGTTGCCACCGGAGCGGCTACCTTGAAGTCATTCTTTTCAAAGACAGAGACAGCAGAGTTGTCATAGCCATCGCAGACAGCGATAGCACGGACGGTGCCGTTCTTAACAAATGAGATGGGAACGGTATAAGGAGTGCTGCTTGTGGTTGGCTCGCTGCCATCGGTAGTATAATATATGGTGGCACCCTGCGTCAATGAAGAGATGGCAAGTGCATAATTCGAGAAATTGAAAGTTGGTTGTGAACAGGGAGTCTGGTCAAATGAGGAAATATTCAAAAACTCCGCCCAGTAGTTGGCATTCATGTAGGTATCTACTACGTTGGCATTCACGAACAGGGTTGCTTGTGAGGTCAGGCCTTTAAAAGCATGGCCGCCTGACATGGCCGGCGGTGTCGTTGCCAAGCAGTAAATAGTTGTTAATGATGAACAATTCTCAAAGACACTGCTACCCATCGTTGACAGGTTTTCTGGTAATGTTACTGTCGGGAGTCTTGAACAATTACTGAACGCATTGTTTTCAATAGTTCTCAGCGTAGATGGCAGAACAAGACTGGTAAGCATATCGCAGTTTTGGAAAGCTTGACGTTCTATTTTTTCTACACCTTCTGGAATCATAACTGAGGTCAGCTGGCGGCAATTGTAGAAAGCACTGGAATAAATAGTCGTGATAGCAGATGGTAGCGTGATAGAAGACAATGATGAACAACCAGAGAAGGCACTATTGTCTATTGTTTTCACCTTAGTCGGAATGTTAATACTCGTAAGTTTATAGCAACCGTAGAACGCTGATTGTCCAATGGATTCTATGGTGTTCGGAAGGGCAACCGATGTAATAGGACTATTATAAAATGCTTTATTACCAATGCGAATAACTGAATAACTTATTCCATCTCGTTCAACAGACGAAGGAATTGTGATTTCACCCGTATAGTTATCACTACTCGTTACTTCTATTACATTCTCTGTGGTGTTGTCAACCAATCGGAAATACAAGCCATAGTCACGTACAAAGAATTTACTATCGACATCAGTGATGCGATAGGAGCCGACGTCTGATTTCACACATCCAGAAATCACTGCAATAGCTTTGACTATCAGATTTCGATTTATAGCTATTGGCTCTGTATATACTGTACTATTTACAGTGGGTTCTGAACCATCAAGCGAATAATAGATGGTGGCACATTTGTTTGCTGTAACGGATAATGTTTTTGACGACGAATTCCAATTAAAAGAAGGAGTCCTGTTGTCAAATGCAGATGTACTGATGCTTGTCACACTGTTTGGAATGGTAATGGACGAAAGGCTACTGCACTCACGGAAGGCATAGTCTCCAATGCTTGTCACACTGTTTGGAATGGTAATGGACGAAAGGTTGCTGCAACCATAGAAGGCATAGCCTCCAATGCTTGTCACACTGTTTGGAATGGTAATGGACGAAAGGTTGCTGCAACCATAGAAGGCATTGCTTTCAATAGCTGTTATGCCTATAAAGTATTGTAACTCATCAAAAGATTTAATTGATGTGTTATTCCTGAATACTGATTTCAAAGATGTCGCAGCAGCTGCTTCAGCATAGCTCAGCTCACCATCTCCGTCTGTATCCCAATTAGAAATACATATAGCTTTCACGTTTGCATCAGCAAAAATGACACTTTGCCCCATATCCATAATCTCATAAAAATCTTTCCAATAGTCAGCAGCTAAATATGCAGCTCCGCTACCACCAGGAACAATAAGGATTGCATTTGTGCGATTACTGAAAGTATTTTGTGTAATTGCAACAGGTGTCGGATTTTTAACTTTTACGGAAATTAGTCCGCTGCAACCATTAAAAGCATCTTCACCGATGGATGTCACGTTCTCTGGAATGGTGATGGTGGTAAGGCTTTTCCAACCACCGAAAGCGGATTGTCCAATAGAGGTCAAATTCTCTGGGAAGGTGATGGCGGTTATGTTGCTGCAACCATTAAAAGCATAATTTCCGATGGATGTCACGTTCTTCGGTAAGGTGACAGAGGTGAGGTTGCTGCAACCATTAAAAGCATAATCACCAATGGCAGTCACGCTCTTCGGAAGGGATATGGAAGTGAGGCTACTGCAACCGTTGAAAGCATGATTGTCAATGGTAGCGAGACCTGTAAAGTATTGTAGTTCGTTAAACGTAGTAATACTATTGTTATTCTTAAATACCGCCCCTAAAGTTGTAACAGCAGTTACTTCTCCCATACTCAACTCGCCATCTCCGTCTGTATCCCAATTAGAAACACAGATTGCTTTTACGTTCGCATCAGCAAACGGAATATAAGTAAATATACCGCTCAGCAGGAAGTCTGCCATCTGCATAGTACCTGAACTTCCTAAACTTACTGAACTTACTATTTCATCAAGCTCAATCTTAAAATACCTGTAAGGAATAGTATTTCCCTCAGAAAGAGAGAATTCAACCGAAGTATTATTGGCTGCAGGAAGTTGATCCGTACCGATATTATATTTCTTATCCAGGGGAACCCATTTTTCTGATTCACGTGTCACATCATTGTCAGCATTCATGCCGTAGAGCTGCCACTGTTTCCAATTTCGCCCTGGATACCAGTTCGTATCGCCAGCTGTAGTCATGGTATAATGTGTAGGAACCATAGGAAGGGAAGTCTTGAAAATGACAAAAGCACCACCAACAGTCGCACCTTCCTGTTTACTAGTAAAACTAACAGAGCACCATTTGGTAGAGGGGTTGCCATCGAAGAGGTTGGCTGCTAACTGTCCGCCGTAACCTTCACTACTATCAAGTACCGTGTACTCGATAGACCCATCATTGTTTGTCGAAGTCCCATTGCCTCCAGAGCTTTGGGCATGCGTGAAAACCACACAGAATAGCATGGTCAGCAAAATAGATAGTTTTAGTTTATTCATAACCTCAGATTTTAGAATTATACTTGCACAAAGAACGTGAGCCGACTTGCCATTCTCTGACTGTAGGTCCTGGAATACCTGTGATAATAAGAATGAAACGACAGCTCACACCTGCAGGTATATATGTGAACTGCGCCCTATATATATAAATAAGGTACGCGCATATATACGCAACAGGAAGAACAGCCTTCAAACTTGCTCCTTATCACTTGAATTTTCCAGATTCACAGGCGGAACAAAGCTTTTAGCTTTCCTCTATGTCCGCCACCCGTCAACAGGCTGCGACTCACCACAGTCCTCTGAGTGACGATGCAAAGATAGAAAGAAAAACTGAAGATTCCAAATTTTCGAGAAAGAAAATTCAAAAATCATAACTTGAGGGCACAAAAACATAATTTGACGAGCAGCAGCAATTGCATCGGACAGCCTATCAATAGTAACCACAACTATGATATACCAAAGAACTTAGGAAAGACGAGGCAACGCCAGCCATCGAAGTGCTTGATGATTTCCACTGCCAAGTTATTATCTCTGTACCCTACTGAATTACGGTTGGTTACACGCTTTTTTTGATAACTTTTGGCGAGGAGATACACTCCAAAGCAACGCACAATGTTAAAATATGTATAATTTTGGCATTTTCAAGCATTCTATAGATATTTTACAAGAAAAAAACATTATATTTGCAGGATGTAAGGTTATCAAATTTATTATATATATGAAAAAAGTAATAGTATTTTCGATGTTTGCTGGTCTTATTACATCAAGTTGCAACAAGGCTGATTGGAATCAGGAAGCCAATGAAAAGCAGATGGCAATTACCAATTTTGAGAAAAAATTTGGAGTGACTATTGATCCTAACCAAGAATGGAACAGTATCAGCAGTGGTGAAGTTAGAATAACAGCCAATGCAAATCTGGAAGACATTGTGAAGGTTCAGATACTGACAGAATCACCATTCTTGAATGAAGAAGCACGTGTATTAAACGAAGCTACTGTCAAAAACGGTGATGTAGTGACCCTCACTTACTCTGCCCCTGACATCTACAAGCAACTGGTGGCCGCCTGTGTGAACGACAAGGGAGTGTACCGCATTCAAGTGTTCAATGTTGGTGACCCCAGTGTAACATTTGCATCTTCCGCTAATGCCCCCCGCAGAGCTTCAGCTAACGAGGTACCCGACTTTACCAGCATCAAACTGAGACAGCCATACAAGTCAACAAACACTTTGCGTGCAGAGTCAAGCGATGCGAAATTCAGCATCTGGAACGATTCCAAATGGAATGACCAAATGTGGGAAATCGCAGATGGCCAGACTTTTAGCAATGGCTGGAAAATGGATACGGAAAAGAACAGAGGCTTTTTCTACCGCGATATCAATGGCTTTGGCGAGGGAGAAATGGAAAATGTTGCAATAATCGTCAACAGTTTCCTCTACAAGTATGACAAAAACGGCTATGCCGGGAAGAAGAACAACTCTGCCGTAATTCGTAACAGCACCAATTTCGTATCAAACAACAATTACGTCTATACCGACGGCATTAATCCTGTCACGCTGATTCCCATTCAGGCTTATACAGACGATTTCAAGATGAATCACATCTTCTACTATTTTTTTAAACCAGAAGACATTCCTGCTGGCATGACTGAAGTAGACTACATCAAGCAGTTGCCAAAATTCAAGGTCATCCAGGTTGAACGTATCCAGACCACTGACGAGAAGAACCAAGGTGCATTTTATCGCAGACAAGAATTCTTGTTGCCATTCTACAAAGGAACACCCGTTGCAGGCGACAATGAGGCCAGTCCTATTTTTCCAAAGGGTTACAAAATCGGCTTCCTGAACTTGAAGAGTAATCTCACGGGCATCCCTAACATAAACAGCGAGAACCATGGTTGTACTTACGGTGACGGACGTCTAAACTATGAGATAAATCACTTCGGACAATTCCTTTCTGCAATGGATAAGTCTTTGGGTGGCAAGGTTGATGGCGGCATGAAATATGACGATCCTCGTATCGCAATGTTCTCTGCTAACGGCAAAACCTATATGTGCTTGGAAGAGGGGTCTGACTGTAACTTCAGTGACATGATTATTGAGATAAGTAATGGAATACAGCAATGGGAAGAGAAGCCCCAACCTGAAGCTGAAGCTTATACGATGTGCTTTGAAGACCGTCCCAACGAGGCAGACTACGACATGAATGACTTAGTGTTGCGTGCTACCCGTGTTAAAGAAGACCGCATCCAGCTCAGCATCATTGCCACAGGTGCTCACGATCCTATTGTCATTGGCGGCATACAAGGCAAAGAGGAAGTCGGATTCAACGGGAAAGAAGTTCATGAGCTGTTCGGCTATAACAACCAGTACATTTTCATCAATACAGAAAAGAATTCACAACGCATACAGCCCGTCAGTGAATATGTGGATGTTGACAAGAACTTGCGCATAGACGATTTCCTCAAAGCCATCTACATTGAAAACCGTAAAACGGGGCGCACAATTAACGTTTCCAAGAGGGGCGAACCTCCCTTTGCCATCATCGTGCCTATCAGTTTCAAATATCCCTTAGAAAACAATAGCATCACTATTGCTTATCCTAAGTTCCTAAATTGGGCACAGAGTAAAGACGAGGACCATGACTGGTATCTGTTTGAAAATGCAGATTTGGTCTATCCTGATTACTTCGGCAATTAACAGTTCCTCAGTAATAAGGTTTCCGTATAGGAGGAAGATAAAGCGACAAAGCACCTAAAAAGGTTTTACAGATATAGGTAGGCACATTTATGAACCATAAAAAGTGCCTACCTTTTTGGTTACTTATACTTTCAGTCTATGTCCTCGTAATGGGAACTGGCAAAGATACAAACTTTTTCTAAAAGGCAAAGAAAAGCAGGAAAAGTTTGACATTCGGTCAGACTTTCCCACCTTATATCGTTTCGTTCTCTTTGTATCCAGACTTCAACGGTTTGAGCATTCCTAAAATGAACAGGGCAGGAAAAAAGAACCTCGGCGAAACCAAACAAGTGGCTGCCGAGGTAAAGAGTTTAATACTTAGAAGGTTCAGTCTTCCAACTCAATGGGCTTGTACTTGGGTACAAGAGCCTTCATGATGCACCAGCCAATGAGGTAGGCTACGGCGCAGATGCAGAACACCACCATGTAGGCAGCGGGCTTACCCTCGAAACCGAAGAACTGGAAGGCAGAGCCCTGAGCGGCTGCCCAGTCGAAGAAACGGCCAGAGCCGAGGTTGATGGACATAGAACCGATACCGCCGGCCATGGTGCCCAGACCTACGATGGTACCGATGGTAGACTTGGGGAACATGTCGCCAATGGTAGAGAAGAGGTTGGCTGACCAAGCCTGATGACCAGCACCAAGCAGACCAATCAGAATGGCAGGCCACCAAGCGCTGTAGGCTCCCATAGGCTGAGCAAACAGACCTAATACGGGGAAGCAGGCGAAGATGAACATGGCACGCATGCGGCCCAGGTAGGGATTCATGCCCTTCTTATCGACGAAATAGGTGGGCAGATAGCCACCACCGATAGACAGGATGGTCACAATGGCATAAAGCGTGAAGATAAGGGCAATACCCATAGCAGAGTCGGAGGTATAGCCGTACTGGTCGCTGAAGTATGCCGGTGCCCAGAACAGGAAGAACCACCACACACCGTCGGTCATGAACTTACCCACGAGGAACGACCACGTCTGCTTGTAGGTGAAGCACTTGAAGAACGGGATAGTCTTCTCTTCCTTCGTATTGTCGCGATTCTGCGACTCGGCAATGTCGTTGTCCTGCTCGATGTAGTTGAGTTCGGCCTGATTGACACGCGGATTCTTAGCGGGTTTGTCGTAGAGCCACGTCCACA
>JAEEGH010003315.1_pt1 | contig 42513 bp, 38 predicted proteins | sample 9134181 | NCBI WGS metagenome assembly JAEEGH01 (sample SAMN16246544, study PRJNA631951) | gut metagenome | biome: gut microbiome; feature: rumen; material: DP-attached | host: Bos | place: Iran: Karaj | collected 2018-10 | reverse complement strand
TGGTGGCAGCATTGTCGGTCACGGCGACTGCCAGACTGCTGTTGGGCGGTGCCTGGAAGCGAACGGTCACCTTCTCGCGACTACTATAGACGTTACGGTCTGTCTGGAGCGTGGGATGAACCACCAGTATAATCTAAAAATCGATTTGAGCGCCAACTCTAAAACGAAACGGGTTGTAATTGGGCCAATAATCCAAAAACGAAATGGTCACAATCTGTAACAAGTTCTAAAACGAAATGGTCTTCATTCCTGTACACACAATCTGTTCTGGACGCAAAAAGAGCCTCGAAAATCTAAACGGTTTCGAGGCTCTTTCGTTGTTTATATAATCAGGTTAGACATTGAGATCGAACTTCACGTTCTCATCTCCATTGAGCAGTTGTTTCGTTCGCTCGATGTTGTTTTCGTATATGTGAACATTTCCAAGGTTCAAAGTGATTGATTTCAGCGGCAAATCAATCTGCCGAGCCATCAGATACAAGTGATAAATGTCCGAAGGCAAACCCAAATTCGCATCGCTGCTGCGTTGATAGGCAGAAACAACCAATTCACCATCATCTATCTGAAACTGCACGAGTGAAAGGCATGGGGCTTGGTTGCTCTCAGCATTGGTCTCTCCAAGGAAAAGGACATAGTTCTTGCTGTTTCGTTTCTCTCGGTTTATCTTCTCTATCAGGGGTGGCAACTTCTCAAAATAGGTCGGATAACTATTGACCAACACGCTGCCACAATAGTCCCACCAATTGATGCCAACATCGCGGTATCGTTCCACGTTCCGTTCACCCTGCATGAACAGTTGCAACTCGTTTTTCAATTTCTTTCGGGCAATCCCGTGGCTCTCGAAGATGTCGAGCAGGTCGGCTGGAGCCAATGACAGCCGCTCGTTGAGTAAGTAGCGGATGTTCCCCTTTTTGTTTGTCTGATTCTTTCCAGTCTGTAAAACATTGGAAAGGATTTGATGGTATTTATTCATAATTCAAATAGTATTATAATGGCATTCAAGCAGCGGTGTAAAGCATGATGTCGGTGTATTCCGCATTGTAATTCAACCGAGCGTTGAGCTCGCGACGCTGGCATTGGCCGAATGGATTCCCCAGAGCCCTATTCTTTCCCATCCATTCGCACAACTCTACGATGCTGGATTTGTTCGAGGTGAAATAGATGAACTTATGGCCGGCGAGAACCGTCAGCACGTCGAGATAGTCGGCCAATTTCCAATACATCTGATAGGTCTTGCTGTCCGTGCTCAAATAAGGTGGGTCAACCAAGAATACGACCCCAGGCACGTCCTTGTATTGGTCGAAAACCTCTTTATAGTCAGCTGAGGTTATTTCCAGACCTTCCAGATAGTCTGGGCATTCTGGGTAGTCCTCCATGCGGATATTGTTATACAATGTTTCTTTCTTCAAGTCGGCAAACACGTTGGCATACTTCATGGAGAACATGATTGACGAAGATAGCGTTATATAGTCGATATAGCCATATTCCTGCTCATACTTGAGGATGCACTCCAGTAAACGCTCACGGCACTTGCCCAATATAGGCTTATGACGTGGCACATCGGACACAATAGTGCGCAGTTCTGCCAAAATGGCGTTGGTCTGGCCGACATGCTCCAATCGGATCCGATAGCCGTCGAAATCATTATATATGACAGTCGATTTCGGTTTCTGGCACTTGGCTATATGCGAAAGAAGCCCAGACCCGCCGAACAAGTCCACGAAAGTGGTATCTTCAGGGAACTGCTGGAGAGCCTTGATGTACTCCTGAGCGAATCTCCGCTTCTGTCCCTGAAAAGGAAGCGGCGCCGACAAATATTGCTTTCTCATTTCCATAACTGTTTAGTGCCGCAAAGATAGGGGTTTCCAAAAAGACATAAAAATTTTTCGGCAGATTCACACTGCACCAATCGTACAGCGTTTTCCAAACCGCTTAATCAGGTCATATATCTTGCGCTCGCACACATGGTATCTGGAATGAAGGACTGCAACAATGTAGGTTGTTTTATCCCCAGCTTCGTACATTCGTATGTAATCCTCATATAGTGATAAATATTGGCAGTCTTCCATGCGAAAACCCGCCGAATTTAGCCTATCTATTGATTCTTTGCTCAATTTTATTATCTCGTAATAGGTCATTTCCTAAAAAATTAGTATATTTGCAGCGTCTCACTTTTTATTAACTCAAAAAAAAAGCCACAGGTACGGCGAAGGGTTCAGGCCCCCAGCTGCGCACTTGTGGCGTTAATGTGTTAATAGAAAGTGAGACGTCTAATTAACAGGCTGGGGGCTTTTTTACCCTCCCCCATAGGGTTTATCTACCACTATTCAATCTGATAGCTTCCGAAGTTTATTGCATCTTTCTTTTGCCAACCGGCATCCAGTGTGTTCTGGATATGCCGCATGATGGTTGTGTAGAAATCCGTAAGGTCGGCCAAGGTTTCAAACACTCGGTACACTGGCTCATCGGCCGTCCCGAACTTGAACTTGACGGGCAAGGTTGCCCCATCTGTCTGCACAGCGAGGTCGTATGCAGCCTTGTAGTTGAACTGATTCTCGGCAGACAGCCACACCATCTGGCCTTCGTACTCTAATCCAGCTAATATGGTTCTGTCGGTTTGTTCATTATACCAACTGATGACTACATCCTTGATTTCCTCGATGGATGGACGGTGGTCGAACTCTGTTTCCATATAGTCCGCCAGTCCTTCCTCTTTCTCGTGCACGTCCCAACGGACACGCCACTTGTTTCTTGCCGGGCTGACACACTCGATCAGCTTGACACCGGCGGTTCCTTCTGTCCTTTTCATGAGAATACGTATTTAGTTCTGCCTTTGCCGAAGGTCTCGGTCTTAATGGTCGTCTCGAATGGGAAGCCATCGGGCATTTCCCTAATCTGAGAGAGAATATTCTTCATCTCTTCGCTATTGGTGAAGAACTTCTTGGACTCTCCGTTCTGCTCGATGGCCACGATGCAGCGGTCTTCGCCCTGTTCTGTCTTGATACCCATCTCGTAGTCTTTGACCACAATTGGGAGATTCACCAATTCCCTAATGCTTACTACCGCACCAGGAAAACGCTTTTTGCCGTCTTCCGGCTTGTAAGCGACTTTCAAATCTTTGAATGATTTCATTGTCTTGCCTGTTAATTTATTGAACAACATATTACAGTTGGCGTGTTTCGCCATGCCATAGAAACTGGCAATCAGTTCACGCCGCCTTCTCTTGCTTTTTATTTCGTGCATCTTGCGGGCCATATCCTGCTTGATCCGTTTACGCAGTTCCACATGCTCGGAGCTGTATATCACATAACCCAAGAAGTCAATGCCCTCGCTCACGGGGAAGATGCGCTCATTGGGCTTGATCTCCAGTTCTGCCTCTTCCGTCAAGTCATGCACAATGTCCCGGATGTCCCAAAGTTCTGACTTGGTGGCGGCCAACACCACTCCATCATCGCAATAACGGTAGAAGTGGCGGATGCCGAACCTGTCCTTCAGATAGTGATCCAGGAATACCGAAAGCAGAAGGTTTCCCAGACCTTGCGAACTGCGCAGTCCGATGCTGAGGCCCGAAGGCATCATGTGTGCAAAGCCATCCAGCAGGGCGATGAGCCTCTTGTCTTTGAAAATCCGTTTGACACAGTACATGGCGAGTTCAGGCTTCACGTTGTCATAGAACTTTGAGATATCGAACTTATAACAGTACCGCGTGCCATCGGGATCTTCCCTCAGGTCGCGCCGGATGTAGTCGAGCAGGTCGTGCATTCCCCTGTTCTTGATGCTGGCCGATGTGGTTCGGATAAACCGCTTGCGTATGTGTTTGTCCACAACGTTCATCACAGCATGGACACCGATACGGTCATACATCGGGAGAATCTGGATCTTGCGGAGCTTGCCACCTTCGAAAATCTCTCGCTCCCTGTATTCCTTTACCGAGAATGTGCCTGCCGTTATACGTTCGGTCAGTTCACGAATAACCTCTTCCCTGTGCGCAAGAAGCCACCTGCCTTGGCGGCAGGCCTTACGGCGGCCGCCTCGCAGCACTGCGTCGAAGGACTCCGACATATTTCGGAAGTCCACAATTTCCTCAATGATGTAGCCATCTCTGTGCATAGATCTGATTGTAGTTTGGAAGGCCGAAGCCTTCATTCCGTGGGTCCAAGTTCTTCGAGACGATTCCGACCTACCAAACTCTACCCTCCACTCCGTTTTCCACCTTTCCGGCCGATATATGACCGCTGTTGGTGAGGCTCTGTTCCCTCGGCACCGCGTCGGGGACACGTCCCCATTGCTGTACGCCGATTTCAGTTTCTTTGGTTGTTATCCAGACGCGACCCGATGTTCGTCGTCGAGTTCGACGCATCGTTATTCGCATTCGCGTACGACACACCGCCATTCGCATTCGCGTTGTTGTTGCCGCGATAGACCACACGGCCTATGGGAACTTCCACCTTAAATTTTGGTCGGCAAATATAGATAAAAAATCAACATATTGGAATGTTTTCCTTGTCTATTTAGTAAAATGCCGAAAAATTTTCCAGCGCCGACGGGCTTGCGCCCGTATCACTGATGTCCTCGTTCCTCGGACATCACGCTTTGTCGCTTCGCTCCCGCTTTTCGCTTACGCTACCTCGACCAACGCTTTAAACGCCGCCACGCTTGGCGCTGCCACGATTTTGCCGCGGAAGGCCAGACGCGACCCGACGCTCGCCGTCGAGCTCGACGCATCGTTAAACGCATACGCGTACGACACACCGCCATACGCATACGCGCTGATGTAGCCGCGATAGACCACACGGCCGGCAGAACTGCTATAGGTGTAATAGTCGCAATAATAGGTTGAACTGCTTCCGTTGATTCCGCTGGGCACAAGATCCATCCATCGGCCATGGACGACACCTGTGATCCATCCCGTGGCATCCACACCTTTGACTTTACGATAGGTACCGTCTGGCATCATGAACCGCCACTTTGCGCCGTTTCCACTGTCGTTCGGCACATCCACTCCGTCCATGCAGTCCCACTTGTGGCCGTAGATGTCCTCGTAGCCCAAACAGTTGGTGTTGCTGATGCGGGTGAAGATTGTCTCTCCAAACGTGTTCTTATCAGCATAGAAGGCCAGTCCGTTACTCTCAATGCCGCCCACCGTATCACCGTCGGTGTTCACTGTATCAAGCATTCCTATCTTGGCCGTTCCGCCGGTAACGCGGTTGTTGGAATGGGAGCCTGCACCACATTGCATCTGGCTGTCCCTTCGGCCATACTTGGCAAAAAACAGGTTGGCGATGTCATTGTGCATCAATCCGTCAATCTGCTGCATGCCGCGCATAACTGAATAGTAATGGAAATCGGTCCAGGTCATGTTCGAGACAGTACTGCTGCCAGTGATACAGGCACGCAGTTTGTCGCCGACTACGGAACTGCCTACCACGGCGCAGAGATGTTCGTCCTCTTCCGCCCAATAGGGTTCCATGTCCTCGATTTTCGTACTGTTGCTCAATACCACCATATCAAACTCAGCGCTCTTCAAAATGGAGAAGTTCAACGCCTCGGCATTGGCTGGAACATCGGCTATCAGATACATGCCTGCCACGAACTTCGCGCCAAGTGTGCTCACCACAAGCGAACTGATGACATTGCCGGTTGCATCGGTGAACACGGCCCCGATCAGTGCAGCACCAGGGACACTTGGAAAACGCACCTTACTGTAGCCGGACACAACGACACGGCACACGGCATAGTTATTGTCGGCTGTATAGCTTTCGTTCAATGTCTCTTTCCCGCTCATGATCTTATAGTTGTTACGGTAGTCACCAGCATCCTGAATATCCTGCAATGACAAGATAGTGCATTCCGGCTCTGCGGGCTTGGCAGCATTGCTGCTCCAGCAGGCATAGTGCTTGCCGTTCAGATAGTCATTCACACCCTTGAACCAACGGTGGGGTTCATACATCATCCAATCGCCTTCTGTCGCATCCAGACGGGCAGCTGTGCAGTGGCTCAGTTCCTCGGCATCGGCATAGAAGTTCGAGTTCTCGTCATGGAGAGGGAAGATGGTCATTTCACCGTCCAGATTGTTCGCGGTGGTCTGTACTCCGGCATGGGTGATATTCCGCGTCGTAGGTTTCTTGGTCATCTTGGCCAATACCCTGTGGCGTTTCTTCAGGATAGCCGACACGTGGCCGCTCGGCACATAGTCGGTACCGAACTTGTAGCCGGTGCCATTGTCGAGGTTGCTCACATTGGCATCGTCGCTCACCGTGTCATCAAACTCCAGCATCGAATATTCTGGCTGAAGGATGGTCAGTTCTGGGTATATGGTCTGCATCTCGGCATATTCGTCATCCTCCATGTATCTGGACAGATGTACCGTGCCGACCAAGGCGCAATAGTCCACGGCATTGCCGCTGGCGTCCACACCCTTCAGCGTCTTGTAGTGATTCAGCAGTGTGCCGTCATCTGTCACGTCGATGCCCTCGATACGGATACGTTCTACTGATGTGCATCGGTCAAGCAGCGTTTCCCAGTCGAGCTGTGGACAGCCGGAGAAGCGGAAGGTCTTCACCGTGCGCCAGTTCTGCAACGTCAGACCGGCCATTGTCAACAGTGGTAGGTATTCCAACCGGAGGGTCTGAATGTTGCCGCCGAGCTTGGCGGTGACAATAGGACTGCCCTGGGCAAACAGGACTGCCTGGACGTTCACGCCACGAGCATCGAGCGATGTCAGTCTTGTCTGGTTCCGGAAGTCAAGTTCTGTGCTGCTCAAAGTGCCGGTTTTGGCATTGGTCTGTCCGTACAGATTCACCTCCACGAGCTGATGGCATTGGTCAAGCACCAGGCACCAGCCGTTGGAACCATTGCCCGATGTCTGAAGGTCAAGTTTTCGAAGCACTTTGCACTTGTTCAGGTTTATGTCTCCAGTCAAGTTGTTGGCGGCACCGCGACCGTTCAGTTCGGCAATGCGACTTGCTCCGTAGATACGGATTGGGTCGTTCACCGTAAAGGCATTCTCGAATACAAGTGTCACGCTTTCTCCTCTCTCTGCTTTCTCGCTTGCCTGTAGATGGGGCGCATTGTTGGTACCATAGCCGAAATAGTACAGTTCGTTGCTCTTCACCACGATGGTGTTGGCCGCATCTCCTGCCTGTCGGCTCATGTACATGTCGATGTTGTCCGAAAGGTAATTGCCAGTTTCGTACTTGGCATCCAGAAGGGCAAAACGGTTCTGGATGAACCAGTGACGGAATGCCTGCTTGTCACCCTTCAGCGCGTAGATATACGGGTATTTTACCAGCTGCCCCTTCACAATCACACCTTCGGTCTGCGGTTTGATGTATTTCAGTTCACCGCTCTTGTTGTAGGCACGTCCGCACCAGTTGCCTTGCTGCTCGACATCGAACATCTGGTTCACCAGCTCTTCGGTCAGCCTTGTGCGCATGGTCGTGGCCATCGCCTTGATCTCGCTCTCGAAGTTGGCGAGTACCAGGCACCACAGCCATGAGTCATGTCCCTCGAAGGCATACTTGGACTTGTCGCTGTCCCATGTCTCACGGGTCACGTCGTAGAGGTAAGCCAGCATGGAGTCGTTGCGGTCGCCCAACTGGGTATCGCCATCGTAATACAACAGGTACCAGATCAGCCCGTCCCATGTGGCGGCTATCATGTTCTTGGCACGTTGGTCCACGTTCACGAAGTAGTCGGTGAACAGCCACCAGCAGAGCAGGAAGTTCAGATTGAAGTAGTCTGCCGCCTCTGTCTTGAACTTGGACGAGGTAAACGTACTTACATCTTCCGGATCGGCGCCAGATGGAACGCAATCGCGCACCCAACCCCACAGACGCTTGAAGGCATTCTTCTTGGCCAATGGGGCATTCGCCCACAAGGTATCCTCACCGCCTGTCTTGGCGGGGTAGTTGAACTCCAAGGCATTGTCAAAGTCCTCGGCAGCTTGTGCGTCGAGGTCCGATGCCCCCTGAAACAGACACAGTGGCTGTGTATTGTTCAGAAACTCGAAGGCAATTGGCTCCGACGGGGTGAAACCGTCCACGTGCTCCATACCGATGATGTCCTGCCAGTCGCTCTTGTCGTGGTTCAGGTTGTACTGGCCATAATAGACCGGCGTATCTTCCATGCTTTCTGCGGAGAATACGTCTATCGGATAGCCATCTACAGAAGTGCGCACGGTGCTGTCCACCTGCTGGGGTGGGGTCAGGAAGCCAAGCGACTTCATCAAGTTGTTCCAAATTTTCGCGCCGCCCGTATTCTGTGCCATTGATGAGTCTGAATAGTCGGCCTTGGTACACAGAATCTTGACGGGTTTCTGGCCAATGCGAAGAGCGACCTTCAGTTCCTGCTGCTGCACTCCGTTGATATACAGTTCGGGGCTTTCGCCCTTGGCGCAGTAGATGCGGTAGTTCTTGGTCGGGTACTTCGTCGAGCTCGTGCCCTGGATTCTCACATTCACGTTGTGCAGGTAGATGTAACGACTATCAGGGAGCCAAAAATGAACGTCACTCAGAAAGTCGGTCTTCTTGTTGTTTTCGGCATTCACCGGGTCGAGTCCATTGGGACGCACGACAAGCATAATGCCCTTGCCCTTGTTCCTCAGCTTCTGGAAGTCTATGCTGCGGCCATCGTCGCCGATCACGTCATTCTCCTCGAACAGGGCGGCCATCTCATCAAGCGTCGTTCTGTCCACGATGTGGTTGTCCATTTCCTCATCGTCGGTCAGGGCTCGGTCATAGACGCGGATGATGCGCACTTCAACGTCAGCCCCCGCGCTGTCGATGGTGATACCTTGGGGCGTACTCTGCATGAAGTTGTCGCTGTCTCCATAGATGTCTGCGGCACAACGGGTGCCGTTCACGTAGAGTTCCATCTTGCGGCCATCGACTCGCTTGCCCACGACAAAAGCGATCTTCTTCCACTCGTCACTGCCGTACTGTCGGCCTACACCGACCGGCTGCTCGATGGTATTTCCGTCCTCATCTTCAACCTCCTTGACCGAGCCGGTGTACATCATGGCCTTGTCGGCTGTAATCTGGAAACCTTTGGTACCATCCATGCAACTTACCACAGCGGCCTCCTTGTCGGTGATGTTGCTCACCTTCATCTCGACCTCGATAGTGCGGCCTGCTGTAGCTGCATCTTGCGTAAAAGGCTTGAAGTCGATGGTGGCCGATGCCCCGTTCATCAATTTCAGAGACTCGCCTGTCCAGCCACTTGTCTGCCAATCTACATCGGCAAATGTAGTCTGCGCGTTTCCGTACTCCCAATGTGCTGGATCACTCTCGCCGTTGCTTCTTCCGATGGCTGTCAGCTTCAAGCGCAAGTCAAGGGATGCCTCGCTCACGTCGATGCTGCTTTGGGTCACGTCGATATTGAATGGATATTCTGCCGCACCGCACACCAGTTTCATGGATTGAAGGCCTTGCTCGGTGAAGCGGTTGGCGTAGGTCTGAGTGCTGCGCGGCACGCTGACGGTCTGGATGATGCTGCCATTCTGCCAGACATCCATCGTCGCAGGTGTTACACCAGCATCATAGACCACATATTCGAATGACAGCTGCTCATACTGCCCGACCTCCAACGTGGGGGTCAAGTGGTTGGCCGAGGTGAATATTCTACCGTCCTGGAAGGTTTGTTTTGTGCCTATCAACTGCGTTGCGCTGCCAGCCTTGAACACGTCCATATAAATGCTTTCGCTGCGCAGTGTCAGTGTCTGGCTTGCCTCCATTTCGGCCACAAGCTGTACTGTATGGCGACCGACCTCCAATTCACTCATGGCAATGGTAAAGCTTCCGTTGGTCGTGCCGCTTCGGGTCACGGTTGTGCTGTCTGACTGGACACCATCTACATAAAGGAAGACCGTCTTTGTGCCGGTACCCTGGATGGTGTAGGGGATGACTACATTGTCTGTGTGCAGGTAGCCTCCACTGCTCAGCCCGTTGCTCAGGCTGTAGCTGCTGCCCAGGCTCAGGTTCACGACACGGACATTTACGTATGCCTGTTTGGTCTGCGTATTGCCTGTCGTCGGGTCGGTGGTTGTGGCCTTCACGTAAATGTCGGTCGTTCCCACTTGCAGATACTTGCTCACATCAAACGTGTATAGCCCGGCGCTCACATCGATCTTTTCCTCACGGTAAACCTGAATGGATCCACGCATCACTCGTAGCTCGATGGTAGCTTTCTGTCCGGTGGTCTGGCCTGCATCATCACCTCCTACATACTGGTGGTCGTAGCTGTAGGACAGCACACATGCGCCGCCCTCCTTGATGATGGGCTGGCTCACACTGGCACTCAGCACTATCTTGGCGGTCGATGTCTCTCCGCCGCCACCTCCGCTACTGCCTGCGGGAATATCTACACTGGCAATCTCCGCGCCGCTCTTGTTCTTCAAGGATAGTGTCACGGTGCTTTCGTCCTGGCTCAGCTCTGCGTCCATGGAGAAGACCGTACCGGCTTCAACCTCGGCCATCTTGCCGGCTACGGCACGGTTCTCTACGGGGTTGGTGCTCGTCGGGTCGAGGCTTGCATCTACAGTCACTTCGTTCATGGTCAGGGAAACATTGCCTTGTGCGTCGGGAGTCACCGTCTGGCCGTTCAGCGTCACGCTCTTCACCGTGCCGCCTCCGCCGAAATCGTCCCAGCTGCTTTCGCTCTCCCAGCTGGCAATGTTGGTGCCGACGAACTGCTTGGTCACCCATTTACCCTGGGCGGCCTCGTAGGTCACACACGCGCCTTTCACGCGCTTCTTTTCCTCCACTGCTGCAATGGCTGTGGCAAGGGTATAGAACCCGTCGGCCAAGGGATAGACTTCGGTCACATTGATGGTATTGCCACCGCCCTTGCCACTGGCTTCCACGAGGTTCTGTTCCTCCGTGCTCCACGCATAGAGGGTTTCACCCAACAGATAGAGTTTGTTCTGCAAAGGGGCGTAGTTGCTGTCTGAGTAGAGGGCTACTTCTGGGAACACTCTGTAGTTCACGTTGCTGTCGGTCACGTAGAACACCTTCAACGTCTCGTCATACTTCACGGCAAGTCCCGTGGTATCTGTCGAATGGGTGGAATCCTCTACATTGGCCGATGAGGTTATGGCCGAGATACGGACGGTCGCACCTCGCATAGCATTGCCTGCTGTCGCTTCATGTTGGGCGACCACGGTCTGTGCCTGTTGTGTGGCAAGTTCAGTCTGTCCCTTAGCTGTCAATGCCTGGCTTGCTGCGGTCTCGGCGGCCTGCGCCTTCGTATCTGCATTGCTTGCCGCGGTGTCGGCTGCGGCTGCGGCGGTCTCTGCCAATGTCTTTGCGGCCAATGCCTGACTTGCGGCTGCGGTTGCCGGTGTTCCGAGCAGACTCACGGGCGCCAACACCATCTCATTGCCGCGCATGGCAGGAAGGGTGTTGATGCCTTCGAGCGAGTTCACCTCGTTCAGTTCCGTCACATCCTGACTCTCGGATTTAATCTGGTTGATTATCTCCTGCTTCAACTCTTGTTTTTCTTGCTCTGTCATATTGATACGAGTTTATGGGTTTATAAATGGCTCTTGCCGTTATATTAAAAATCTTGCGTGCCATGTGCTGGCAGTGGAATCGAAAATCAGAATGAGGCCAAAAGCCTTGGTATATAGCGACAACAACTCGCCGGCTCCATCCTTGGATTCACTTGTCCCGATTGTCGCTGGCAATGTAATATTTCCTGTTGCAAGGTAATATTGCATTGCTCTCGGATCTGCCAACAAACGTGAATGGCTCAATATATTACCACTTCCAGCTTGGATTACAACATTATTTTCTGTATTGTTCATTATTTTTATCTGCTGGCCATCTTCACACCCTGTCGGCAAAGTGACGGTTATGGCGGAACTGCCATTGCAGAAAACCACATTGTCCGAAGATGCCAAAGTCGCATCTTCTGTAATTCTACGCACTTTATTTACCACTCCACCATCCAGCCACGTTCTACCTTGTGAATGGAGTGCGTTTGCTCCCAATGCTACGATGGCATAGTTGGCATTTGGCGAAGCCGCAGTAGCAAACAGGCAATGTCCCGTGTCGTTCAGCAAATATACGTTGGCATTTCTGTTCAACTCGGTTTGGCTTGTCGATATGACGGTGTAAGAAGTCGCGTAAGAACCAAAACGGAGTTTTCCATTTTCGCCGTCAAAAGTATCGTTGACAATCTGCATGTTGCCGAACTTGCCACTCGTTGCAGTTACCTGGCCACTGAATTTTCCATTCACAGCTTCTATGCTGCCGTCACTCAGAATCTTGAAATAATCGTTCGCTGTGACCAATCCCTCTAAACAGATATTGTCTGCCACCTGCGTGATGACGGTCTTGTATCCACCGTTGCCGTCGCTCACTTGACTGGCTACACCAATCAATGCCAAAGATCCATCTTCCGTCTGGCAGTAAATGCCGCTGCCATTGGCCTTTACCATGATGCCGCTTTGGGCAAGTATGTTGCCGTTCTGGTCGAAGTTCTGGGCAGCTATTCGAACGAGTTTCTCAGACTGTTCGAACAGTGTTCGATACTTATACGTCAGGCTTTCGATTTTGTCTTCGCTCAGGATGAGCATATAGAGATAGATGTCGCCAGTGAAACTCAACTTGAAGTCCCCAGTACCATTCCACAGGCCGTTGCAGTTGTACTGCTTGTAGCCAGAGGTCACGGCCAATGTCTCTTCCACATCGAAGGAGTTGTAGTTTTCAAAGCCGGTTTTATCGACATTCTCAAAACGAACCCGAAGCGTGCCCGCACTGGCACAGCGATAGAGGAAACTCAAATACACCGGCTTGGCCTCTTTCAGTCCTGTGCCTGTCGGATTCATCGATGGGATGCTGCGCAGGTTGGCATTCTTCTGACAGATATACTTGTTCTTGATTCTGACCACCACGCGACCATTATCCTTGGTCACGCTTGCGCCATCGCCTTTTTTCGACAATGCCTTGTTGTTGGCCCATATCCATCGGTTGCCGACAAGCCAGAATACAGTTTCATTCTCTGTCAGCCACTTGCTCAGTCCTTCATCGAAACTGGGATTGTTCAGATAGCCACGTTCCGTGGCAAAATCTTGACGCAAGGCACTTGCGGTGCTCTCTATCTTCCCTTCTGTAATCTCAAACTTGGTCTTGATGTCTTCGCCAGTGGAAAGCAGGAACGTGCCTCGCAGATAGGCATTGTCACTATACAGGCCATTGCCGTGTGGCTGGTTTTCAGTGGGGAAACGGTCATCACTGATGCCGTCCAGATTGCCCAACCGGGCACGAAGGCAGTCAGTGAAGTTCTTGGCGTGCACCCCGTCCATCACATCGATGCGCGGCTGCCCGTCTTCGGTGGCAGAGATAAGAATGAGGTTCTGGCGCAGGGCGTTCGTCGTGTTGCCCATCAGCACACACTCGTCGGCAGGTTCCGGGACACTTCCATCGAACTCGCCCTTGGCAATCAGGATACTGTTGCCATCTATAGCAGCTACCTCTGCCCAATAGTCCTTCAGATGGCCGCCCGTGAATGTCTGGCAACGCAGCAGGTCATGCACCTGGAAAGTGTTTTCCTGCTCGAAGGTGATGGTATAATAATCACCTGTTTCTTCGACTGTCTTGATCTTCCCGTTGGCGGCACTCACCACAATCTGCCCTCCAGCGCTTCGGATTTTCTCGACCAGCATTTCAAAGACGGTCATCACCTGGCGCACTGTCAGTTTGTCGATGGTCAGGTTGGCCAATGAGTCTTGGTCTATCCACAGTTGCCATCCTTCTCCACCGATACCGTCCACAAAGTGGGCGCTGCGCAGCAGTTGGCGGACGACAAGTGTCAGCAGTTCGGCATTGCCGCTGCTATCGATGCGGCCGCCCTGTTCCCCAGCTTCGTAGTCCCCCAAGTCAAGACCATCGGCAAAGATGATTCTTGCATTGGCTCGATCAGCATTGTTCTTGCTCAGAAACTCTCGATGGCTTCGGCGCGCGCTGTACAGGTTGTTGTCGGTCGGACGGGTTGCATCCCAGCTGCGGATGATGTCGGGCAATGCGCCGCTTGCTTCACGGACATACGCTTTCACGTCATGGATGCTGTCTTCTATCTTGTCCATCGCGCCAGTCGAGAGAACATCACTGATTTCCAGATCCATCTGACATGGGTCGCTTACCTTGCGCGACACGCGGGTGATGCGGCTGCTTCTATAGCCGATGCCAGGGAAGTATTTCGAGCTTTCCAGACGCACGCGGCGGCCAACATAGAGCTGTGCCCCAGAACGCTCCACCCATTTCGGGTTGGTAGGGGCCTTATAGACGCTTGCATCCACACTGTGCTTTTGGTTGAACGCATTGACGGCATCCTCCAGTTCTCGCTCTGCCAGCCCGTAGTATTCGTCTGGCATGGTGATGTTCCAAAGGATATATTTATCTCCCGACACGTTCCCTTGCGGTCCCTTCGGTATAAGCTGCCCACCTGGCATCTGTGTGTCATCATCGTAGGGCCAGATTGTAATGATCTCAAATTCTCGGGTCTGGCTGTCGTAGTTCACTTCGAAGTCCCGACCGGCCAGCTCTCCGCTCTCGAAGGTCACGTGCTTCACCAGGCCGGCTATCTCGTAGTCATTGGGGTCGAACGTCAGACTGTCGTCGCGGAAATACCAGATGGTAAAAGGCTTGCCGTCGGTGCTGGTCGCCTCTTCATGGCGCACTTGACTAACTACACCGACTCGGCGCGGGTAGATACCGCTGAACGCCTCCTGCTCGAAATGATGGAATACACCATATTTGGCCACAAGTTCTGGCATATCGACATACTTGGCTCCACCTGGCAGTTGGAGGCGTGTGCTGCCATATTTCTCGCGGTCTATGTTTCGGCTGCTACCTATTGGGAACAGTCGTGTGTAGAACTTCACGCCGTCTGCTTCGTCTCGATCCAGCGAAAGGAGACTTTCCCCATAGCGCAACGTCACTTCCTCTCCATCTTCGCATCGGCACAGGTTCACGGTCTCGCCTTCTATCCACCATTCGGTACCGGCTGCTTCGGCCACCATGCGCAAAGCTTCGTCACAATAGGTACCTTCGTAGTCGATGGTCAGGTTGTCTGATGTGACCACATTGCCCACCTTCCAGTTGGTCGTGTTGTCCATCCCATCATTCATCGCACGGACTATCATGCGCACATGCTCAGTGGCAGGGGCGGTCAGCGTGAATATAGCTTCATTCTCCCCGTCGGTATTGTTCAGCACAAGGAAGCGCTTGATCAAGCTCTCGATGCCATACAGTTTCACGTCATATTCCCATTCCCGTGCGCTCTTCTGCCTTGGCAGATATTTCTCTTGCAACCAATAGCGTTCGCCCTCGAAGTCGCACCAGTCGTTCACATCCAGATCCAGAAACTCATAGTGCGTGAAGGACAGCGACAGCACATTGTCACTCTGTAGCGACTTGTCCTGCCGACTGCTGCTGCCTGGTTCTACCCGACACTTCAATCGTCCGTTGCTTCCATATATTTCTATCATGGCCGATGTCTTTTGAATGTCATTAGAATGATATTAGAATGAGGGTACTGGCTCACGGAACTTCACCTTGAAGGCTCCGCACTGTTCCCCCTCTGCCCATAGGTTAGAGATGGCAGTGAAGCCATTGGGCCACTGTGCCGCATACATCTGCATCTCCAGCCCCAATGTGGGGAACCGGAAGTTCAGCCAGCCGTCATTGCCTGTCTTCAGGAACTGTATGAAGTCGGCATACTTGGACAGGAACTCCGCCCGACTGTCTGCATGGAGCGCGAAATGTAGTGTCACGTCTCTCGGTTCGCTCTTTATGTCCAATGTGTCGCCCATGTCCTCGCCTTCCTGCTCTCGGATGTTCACTGCCACATGAGACTTGGTCTTTGACGGGGCAAGAAGCGCATTCAGGTTCTCATGCCCGCCCTTGCGCTCCTCCCGAAGGAATACGCCGTACACGTTCCACAGGTCAGTATTGTTTACAATGACCTGACCACTCAGTATATGTTGTTGTCCTCTTGCCATAGTCTTATCTCATTTTAAGTCCGTCACGACGCATTGCCTTGATGTCATCGGCCATATCGGCCAAGTGGCGGCAATAGCTTGTATTCTCTACCAGTTCTCCCAGGCGGTCAAGCAAGCCACCCCAACGGTCGGCAATCTTTCCAAGCAGGTCGTCCATGCTTGCCCAATGTATCTGTCCGCTGGTGAAGAGCCCCTCCAGTTTGGTGCCTTGGTCTTGCGTCATGGTTTCAAATGCTCCGGCCTTGCCGCTCTGTGTTGTAGTTGCGGTTTGGTCTATTCCGGCTGCTTCGTAGGCTGCGTCTCGTTCCCGCTGCATCTCGGCAAAGATGTCGCTGTATGTCTTTCGCAATATATCAGCCTCTGTTTGTTCCAATCCATCGACCATATATTGGGCGAATGTACTATACCAATCTTGCAATTCGGTTTTCAGTTTGGATCCTTCCGCCGTCAGCTGATTCAATATGGCATCGACCATCATGTCATCGACACTGGCGAACATCTCCTTCGTACCATTCTGAACGTCCTTCACCAGGCTGAGGAATGAACTCCGCAAACTATCAAAGGAGATGGCTGTCTGGCTTTCACGCAATGTTTCTGCAAGTTTCTTGGCGGCCTCGTCGGCATCAAGGATTTCCTGATAGTACTTTTGAATGTCATCGGGCAGATTAGCCCAGATGTCTTCATTCTCTTTCATCAGTTGAATCTGTTCCACGGTAGCTGTTGCCAATTCCTCCATTCGCTTACTGAAGGAATCTACACCCATAATCTCTTTGAGCGCATCGAGACGCTTGCCACTTTCTGAAACTGTATATCCTTGAACTGCATCTGAAATCGTATAGCTGAACTTGTCTCTCAACTTGACACCGTTGCTCGAGCTGGAACCGATGCCCAGGAATCCCTTTGAGGCCCCTGCGTTCAGATAGTTCTTGACATTCTTGGCATTGATTTCCTGCTTGCGTTCCAGATTCGCCTTGGCCTCTTCATAGGTCATGACCGCATCCATTCCGGATTGCTTTTTCAAAAGCTCTTCCTGCTTGGATATGACTTCTTCTATCAACTTCAAATAGTTGTCGTTGAGCTTTTTCTGCTCCTCGTAATAGTGCGTATTTTCGTCTATGTCGATGCCGAATAGGCCGCCCAACGCTTGGCCGACGAGTTTGCCGACATTCTCGAACAACCCCTTGATACCATCCTTGGCAACCATGTCGCACAGGGTGAAGATGGCGGCAATCCATCCACCTGCTTTCTGACCGGCTTCACCGAATGCCCCTGCAATTTGTGAGGCTACGTTACCGAGGTCGGTCAGCGTCATCTCGCTCGCCGTGCCTAACTGTGTGATGGTCTGTGCCAACGAGACTATGCTGTCGCGGGCGTTGTCGGTGGCAGTACGCACATTGGCTTGTGCATTGGACTTGTTGGCCTTGGCTGCATTGACCCGTGCCTGCGCTTCCTCCTGTTCCTTTTTTGTGGTCGCGTCCTTGACATCCTGCTCAGCTTTGGCCAATTCCGTTTCCGCATCAGCCAGTTGCTTGAATGCTTCGGCAATACCGCCAAAGATACCACTTTTGTCCAGGATAGTCTGCTCCAGTTCTGCGTATGCCTCATCCACGACCTGCTTGTTTTCGGCCGTTGCCTTGGCATATTCATCACTCTTGCGGTAGGTCTCGACCTGTGCTTTCAACTTCTTCAAGTCTTTGGACACATACTTGCTCAGGTCGCCAAACAGCATCCCCCAGTCCAGGTTGAGAGCAGAGCGGTCTATCTCTGCCAATGCCTGTTCCATTTCCTTCTTCAGGGACAGTTTCTCGCCCTCGGTCGAAGCTTTTCGGATGCGCTCGTTGTACTCCTCTGTGATTGCAGCGCGCTTCTCTTGCATGGACCCCCACGCTGTCAGATAGTCGCGCATGGCCTTGGCTTCTGCCTCCACCTGGGCATCGACACCGCGCTGGTATTCATCGGTGGCTGCATCTTCCTGTGCCTTGGCACGAGCTTCCGCAGCAGCTTCCATTTTGGCGCGCTGCTCTGCATCGGTCACCTCCTTGGCCTTGGCAATTGATTCCGCTTTCTCATTGTTGATTTCGGCAAGCCGCTTGTCATAGTCAAGCCGCAGTTGTTTCAGCACCTTTTCATTTCCTGCTTCCAGGCCGTCAATCTCAGCCTGTCTGGTCGCAAACGCTGCCTCTTGCTCCATCTTGATGACCTGGGCGTTGATTTCGGTTGTCTTCTTGGCGCGTTCCTTGGCTTTCTTGTCTTCGGCTGATGCCTTGGTACCCGTCAGTGTCTCGTAGGCCGTATCGGCTGCATCGACGGCAGAACGCGCCTCCTTGACCTGCTTGTCGGTGGCGTTCTTGTCTTTCAGCAGAGCCTCGTAGGTCTTCTTGGCTGTCTTCCAGTCCTTCATCAGCCGTTTGGCTTCATCGCTGTATAGGGTAGCGGCCTTGCCGTCAACTTTCGGCTGGGCGATGACGCGCGCTGCCTCCTGCTCCAGTTTCGCAATTGTCTTTTGAATGGTGGCCATCGTCTTTTCGATGTCCTTTTCGCCGACGGGGCCACCCAACACCTCGCGCACGTTGTTGCTCATCATGCCTGCGGTGTTGCTTCTTTCTTCCGAGCCTTTCTTTTCTGCTTCGGCATTGAACTCGAAGTCGTTCTTCAGCCTGATCAGATATTCGAATGCCTCCTGCTCCTTGCGCAACCGAATCAGGGCAGCGGCAGCGGCCTTGTCCTGGTTGCTTTCGTTCACCTTGTTCATGGCCGTGGCCAAATCGAGAGTCTTCAACTCTTCGAGCGTGTATTGCTGAGTGAGCGAGTAGGAGGATTTCTTCAATTCCTCATAGGCTGCGGCACGTTGTGCATCGGTCGCACTCTTCGACTGGATGATACGCAACAGTCGCTCAGTCTCCTGTTCCTCTGCCGAGAGGCTTTCTTTGAATGCGTTATGCGCGTTCATCAAGCGGTTCTGTGCAGCCGTGGCATTGTCAAGGCCGTCCGACAATGCCCACACGGCGGCAACGGCGGCCCCAAGTGCGGTCGTCACCAACACGAAGGGATTGCTCAGCATCGTCTTGTTCAGAAGTTTCTGGGCCGCATTCAGTTTCAATGTGGCCTCCTTATGCAACACATAGGCGGCTGCTTGCTGATTGGTGAGCGCGATGTCTTTTACCTTGGCCAATGCCTGCGCCTTCAGCATTTTACTCTCAATGTCTTGGCATACAGTAGCTGCCATGACAGCCGTGCGATATACTCCGTAAGTGCCGATGAGCGCGACCAGCACTTTGCCCACCTTCTCGTAGTTCTCTACAAGCTTCTGTATGCCGGCCACTGTGCCGTTGATGATACCCTCGCTCTGCTCTCCGATGGAGTTGAACATGTCGTCGATAGCACCCTGTAGCTGATTCATCTGTCCGGCAAGGGTTTTGCCCTGCTGTTCCAGCATACCGTGGAACTTGCCGCCTTCAGCCGTGGCTGCCATGAACGCATCGGCCACCATCTCGGCACTGATGGCACCCTTTGACATCTCTTCTTTCAATACTGCGATGCTCTTGCCTGTCTTCTGACTGATGACCATAAGCGGGTTGAATCCTGCGTTAATCATTTGCAAAAGGTCCTGGCCCATCAGTTTTCCGGTAGCCGACATCTGCGAGAAGGCCAAGGTAAGCGACTTCAGTTTCTCACCGTCACCCATCGCGATGTTGCCGATGGCCTCCAGCATGGGCACAACCTTTTCAGACGCGATGCCGAAGCCCAGCATCGTCTGTGCTCCGCTTGCGAGGTCTTTCAGCATGAGCGGGGTGGTGGCGGCCAATGACTTGAGCTGCCCGAACATCTTGTCGGCTTTGTCCTGGTCTTGCAGCAGGACACGGAACGAGGTCTGTAGCGACTGCATCTCCTTGCGCACATTCACGACCTGACGACCGAAGTCGGCTATCTTATCGGCCGCGAACAGACCAGCCACGGTGTTGCGCACGCCTTTCAACGTGCCGTCAAGCCCCATGGCCGTGTTCTGTGCGTCTTGCATCCCTTTCTTTAGGTTGCCACGCATTAAAAACTCAATTTCAACGGGTTTCATGCTGTCTGTTATACTTGTAGGTTACTCTGGAAGAAACCAAGCACCTCATCGTCTTCGGTTTCCTTGTCGCCCCTCTTTCTTCTTCTTCTGACGTAGCGTGGGGCATCGGCCAGCATCATAATAAGCGTCTGGTAATTCACACCGTCCAGAATATACTCGCGGCTCCAGCCGGTGGCGTTTGCAATCTGCCAGACCAGACCGAAGGGGCTATGGCTTCCTTCATATTCGGTCGTTAACTCCCCTTCCTTCTTTGGCTCAACCTCAGCTTCATCGGGTTCGTCGTCTCCGCTGATTTGATAATAGGCATAAAATTTTCTGTTCCAAGCAGCATCACGAACTTCATCATGGCCACTTGCAGATAGAGGTTGTCCACCCAATGACGCAGCACCCAGGCTATCAGCCAGACGGGTTTCCACCAACCGTTGCACATTGTCAAGGCGACCATCCGCGATATGGTCTTTCCATGCTCGGCCACGAACTTCATCTGCGCGTCCTTATCCATGGTCTCCAGTTCGGCATAGGTCACGCCCATGCTCAGATACAGGCGGGCAATCTTGATCTGTCCGCTCAACCTGGGCCGTCGCATCGTCAGGCGCAGATAGAAGGGTTCTTCCCGGAACGGGATGCGCAGGGGCTTTAATGGCACGGAGACACCGATGTCAAGCAGTGCCTCCGTCGCCTCGATTTGGATTTTCCTTTCGTCCATAGGTCAGGAATTAAGGGGTTCATTCGCCTCCAGTCTCTCCACCTCCAGTCTCTCCACCTCCGGTCTCTCCACCTTGTGGTTCTTGACTCGCGGGCTGGGTTTCGGTCGGAATGTCCAGGATCTCGTAAGGTGAGCTGCCATCGGTTGGCTTCATCACCTTCAGCGTACATTTTACCTTCGACACTTCGGTCAAGGTCAGTTTGCCGTCCAGGTTGGAAAGCATCATGGCATTCGGAATGCTGACGCGCTTGCCACTGGGTGTATCGATGGTGCAGGCACCGCTCAACTGGACAATTTCGGTTGGTGCCTTCCAGCCGGTAACCACACGGTTCTGACCTTCGCCTGTCGCGGTAACTGTACCGCCCAGCATGTCGGCCAAGTTGTCGTAGTTCAGCTGAATCATGTTGAACGTCGGGGCGATGGTACCGTTCTTCTGTGCCAATACGATCACAGGGGCATCGGGCACCTGTTCGGCCTCCACATCAACGCTTTCAGGGGCAGTACCACCCCACTCGAAGCTGTCCTTCTCGATATAGCCCACTTCCTTACCGTTGAAGGTCAGTTTGCTCAGGCCATACAAAAAATCTTTCTTGTTCATAGTCTCATAATTTTTTTGATGATTGAAATGATGTTCTTTATTTTGGTGATAAGGATGCCACCAAGAATGCCATATAAAAGCCATTTAAATGGCCATCGAACGGCATTTGGGGGTTTCTTTACCTGTTCTTCCTCATAGGAGCCCGACTGTTGGCTTTCATGCTGACCGATGTTCTGATGCCGACTCGTAGTTGTTCGTTCATAGACTTCGGCCAACAGCTGGATGCTGTCTCCAGAGGCTTCGATGCACAGGCTTTCGGGTTCCGTGCCAGTAGCAGGCTTGCGGCTCACTTTGACACTTGTCTGCCCGTCGCGACCAATGTATGCTGCACCGGCTGGAAGTTTAAGGAGGCTGTCCATCGGAATTGTCAGCGTCACCAGCGTCTTCGGTACATTCATCGGCAACCGTCTTATCGTCAGCACTTCTCTTACGCTGTCCAGCGCAAGTTGGAACGCACTGTCCTTCCGCCAGGTTTCGGCCGACATTCCTGACTTCCCGCTCATCCGTGCTGTAGCGCATCCGCTGAAGCACAGGGCAATCAGCAGGATCATCAGGATATTTGCAACTGTTGGCGCCATCAATGGCCTTGCGCAATCGGGCAGTCTCGCGGCGATTTGCAGCAATTTCCTTCCTCGTTTCATTCAGTTCTTCTGTTAGGGGTTTTACGATGTTCTCAACCAGTATCCGGGTGGCTTGCTCAGTGTTCGTGATCTTCACTGTGTCAGCCTCGGCCAAGGCTTTGTCTGCATCCGCGCGTGCCTTCCTCAGCGCGCTGCTGATGCTCAGGATGGAGATGATTGCTCCGACAAGCCCACCGCCCAGGACATAGTTGAGGATTTCACTGAGTTCCATATCCGTCATTTTTATTGGTTGATACCTATTGTTTTCAGCCACTCAGGCACGTTGAAACAAGGGCAGTTCTTGGATGATACCTGGTTGTGGCCTATGATCTTCACATCGGGGAAACGCTGGTGGAAGTCCTGCACGTAGCGCGTCATGGCTGCCAACTGTGCCGCCGTCCGGGTGTCTTTGGGCTGCATCCGTTCGTCACATCCTCCCACATAGACCACATGACGGCTTACCGAATTATAGCCTTGTGCGCCGTTGGTGATTTCCCATGGATCCACCTCTGCATCCTCGTTGTTCTTCACCAGCCGCTCCACCTCACCATTCAGATGAATCATGTCGGTATATCCGACCTGTTTCCATCCACGACCGCCCCTCGAGACGGGGTCGGTGTGCCAGCGCCGGATGTCGGCGCTGCTCACCTCCCGTCCTTCAGGTGTCTGTGTACAGTGGATGACCAAGTACTTCAAGCGTGCCATAGGCCATCACTTTTTAGGATGCTGCCATCGACTGGGTGACGGTCACGGTCTTGCTTGCCTCAGTGCCTTCGATGCCGATGGTCACAGTGGCTGTGCGGGTTGCCTCGCCCTCTGCGTCATAGGCGTATGCCTCGCGGGTGAAGGTGACCTTGTTGCCTTCGACAGTCACGCCAAGCCATTCTGCATCGCTCTCGGCTGTTACGCCGGCGCCGTTGCTGGTGGCGTAGGTGCGCACTGCGCTTCCTGCCGTGGCGTCAAAGGTGATGGTGGCTGCTCCGCTGATGGTTGGGGTCGATGCCGATGAACCGCTGGGCACGAAGGTCGGGTTCTGGCGGCTGTCAAGCACGATGAACTCCTCGCCAAATGCAATCTGAGTGTCTGCCTTCATCAACATCTTGAAGAAGTAGAGCTCACTCATGTTGCTGACTGGGCCAATCTTGATGACGTGCTCGTCGTCCTGAAGGTTCACAGCGGCAAACAAATTGGTGGTCATTGCGTTTGGAGAGCAAAGGGTGGCCACGATAAGGTCATCCGGCCAAGCGGAAAGCGTCTCGATCTTGATGTCCTTGTACATCTTGATGTTGCGGGTGGTCTCATCGCGGTTCTTGTACTCGCGGGCGGTCAGCTCGTCGTCGTACTTGTTGAAGTCCGCTGGACTCATCAGGATGCGCAGGTTGGGGTTCTCGATGATGGCCAATGGAATCTGGGCACGCACGGCCTTCAAACGGTCCACCATCTTGGTGGCATTGCTTGATACGACTACAACATCGCTGTCCTTGGCTGCCTGGGTGAGGATGCCGTTGAACAGGTCGTCATCGCCCTCGCCATACTTGCCGTTGATGTAGTGGCCACCCAACTCAAACTGTACCTGCTTGGACAAGGCATCGAGCAGCGCATTCTGTGCGTTGGGGGGAAGTTCGGTGAACACGAGATCTCCCTTGGGCTGGAATGGACGCCAGATGCTTTCGAGCGCGCGGGGGTTAAACACGGTGAACGCCATGAAGTCCACGGGGTTCAGTTCCTTCTCGGAATAGTTGAAGTTGCCCTTTGAGTCCTCGACCTTGGGGTCCTCCTTCTGCTTCTGAAGCATCTTGCCCGTGTGGAGGCGTGGGATTGAGATTTTCTTCGACACACCGGGAATCACGTGGATCAGTCCCTTCTCAACAAGTTCGTTGCTGGTGGTCGCTACGGTAAGGAGCTGCTCCAGCACCTCGCCGTTGTAGTTGGTGTTTTTGATTTGAATTGCCATAGTTCTTTGGTTTATTTATGGTTGTACTTGTCTTGGATCTCGCGCTGGCGCTTTTCCCAGGGGCCGGCGTTGGTCTCGCCGTCATGGATGTCCTCCATCACGCGCTTTTTGGGGGTCAAGGCGGCCAATGCCTTCTTGCCATCCTCTGGATGCTCTTTCAGAAGGTTTTCATAGACGGGACGGGTCTCGGCGGTGATACGGCCATCGTTCTCGGCGGCATCAAGCAACGTCTGTCGTTCGGCAGAGGCTGCTGCTTCTGCCGCTTCCTCATGCTGCTTCACCTGCGCCTTCAGCGTGGTGTTCTCGGTTTCCAGACCAGCAGCCTTGGCTGCATCTGCCTCCAGTTGGTCGATGCGAGCAAGCACATCGGCATCGGTCGCACAGTCCTTGAACTGCGGACGCTTTTTCAGTTCTTCAATATTCATGTTAAACTCTTTTTGTGGCTCATTGAGCCGGTTATTGAAAATTGTGTATATCTGTTCTGCCGTCGCATCCTCCGGTACGGGGACAGGGTCGGCGTCGTAGATGCCGTCAATCAGTCCAAGGCGCAAGGCCTCGTCGGCGGTCAGCCAATGGTCTGATCCATCAAAGTACGTTGCCTTGATCTCGTCTGCGCTCTTGCCCAGCTTGGAGGCGTACATCTGGCAAAGCGTATCTTCCAGGCTCTCAATCTCGACCAATACGCTCTTCAGTTCCTGCTTGTTGCCGTAGCAGCCGCCACTTACGCTGTGCAGCATCAGGCGGGCATACTTGCTCATCTGTACGGGTTTGCCGCACAGGGCTATCACACTCGCCATACTTGCGGCGATACCGTCAATATAGATATGGATGTCGGCCTTGCTGTTGCGCAGGGCGTTGAAGATGGCGATGCCTGTATATACCTCGCCGCCGATACTGTTGATGCGCACGTCGATGCTCTTATAGGCAAGTTCTGCCTCCAACAGCTCGCGCGCTATCTGCCCGCTGGTCACGGTTCCGCAGCTGTCGCCTATGTCACCGTACAGCAGGATGCAGCAGGCTTCCTTCCCGGGGATGATGTTGAAGAAATGTTTCATGTTATCTTTATTCTTTTCTTATACTGTTGTTCTTGGGGCTACATGCCCGTTTGATGGTGCAAAATTCCGCTTATTTTTTCATCTGCGCAAATCGCATTTTTATCATAACAATCTTATAATGGCATGATTACGCCACAAAACTTCATCATGCGGACACGTTTTTTCAAATCGAAAAATTTTGCTCAAATTTGCATCATCAAATAACATTAAAAACGCATTTTATGGCCAACGATTTAACCAATACTCAAAAGAAAGAATGGGCGAAGACGCTCTACTTGAAAGAGAACCTCACGCAGCAGGAAATTGCCGATCGTGTGGGTGTATCCCGTGTCACCGTGTCCAACTGGGTGCGCGCCGGCAAGTGGGAGGAACAACGCGTGGGTATCACCTTGACACGCGAGGAACAGATCCGCAGCCTCTACCGTCAGGTGGCCGAAATGAACAAGGCCATCGAAAGCCGCGCGGAGGGTGAACGCTTCGCCACATCGGCCGAGGCTGACGTCATCGGCAAGCTCTCCAAGTCCATCAAGCAGATGGAGACAGAGGTCGGCATCGCAGATGTCATCAGCGTCATCACCCGTTTCATCGAGTTCCTTCGACCCATCGACCATGAAAAGGCCAAGGAGGTGACTCGCCTGGCAGATGCTTTCATCAAATCCATTCTGTAATATGAGGCAACTTGACAAGAACGCGCTCCAAGACTGGGAGCAATACAAAAGTGACATCTTCCGTTCGACACCTGTGGACTTGAATATGAGCCACGCCGAACGGGAAAAGCATCGTATCTATCTGGAGGCACATCCCATTGAGTGGATCAAGTTCTTCTTTCCTGGATATGCCAAGTATGAGTTTGCCGACTTCCAGAAGAAGGCCATACGCCGCATCATCGCGCATGATGAGTGGTACGAGGTGCTTTCATGGAGCCGCGAGCTGGCCAAATCGACCATCACCATGTTCATCGTCATGTACGTGACGCTGACGGGCAAGAAGCGCAATGTGCTGCTCACATCCAATTCCAAGGACAATGCCATCCGTCTGCTGGCGCCCTATCGTGCCAACTTCGAGTCCAATGGCCGCATCGAGGCCTATTACGGCAAGCAGCAGTCATTGGGCGACTGGACAGAAGACGAGTTCATCACCAAGTCGGGTGTGGCATTCCGTGCCATCGGTGCGGGTCAGTCGCCCCGTGGTTCCCGCAATGAGTCAATCCGTCCTGATGTGCTGCTCATCGACGACTTCGATACGGACGAGGACACCAAGAACCCTGACATCATCCAAAAGCGTTGGGAATGGTGGGAACAGGCGCTCTATCCGACGCGCTCCACCTCCGAACCGACCTTGGTCATCTTCTGTGGCAACATCATTGCCAAGGACTGTTGTGTCACCCGTGCCGGCGAGATGGCCGACCATTGGGACATCGTGAACATCCGCGACAAGGAGGGTCACAGCACTTGGCCGGAGAAGAACTCCGAGGAAGACATTGACCGCACGCTGTCCAAGATCTCCAAGCTCTCGCAGCAGCACGAGTATTTCAACAACCCTATCAGTGAGGGTGAGATATTCAAGGATGTCGTCTATGGCAAGGTGCCGCCGCTCTCCAAGTTCAAGTTCCTCGTCATCTATGGTGACCCTGCACCTGGTGAGTCGAAAGGTAAGAAGGGGAAGTCCTTCAAGGCGGTCATGCTGCTCGGCAAACGCGACGGCAAACTCTATGTCATCAAGGCAAGGCTTGCCCAGGCTCTGAATGCCGAGTTCATCGACTGGTATGTCCAGCTGCTCGAATATGTAGGCAACCGTTCCACTGTCTATTGCTGGATGGAGAACAACAAGTTACAGGATCCATTCTTTCAACAGGTCTTCAAGCCGCTTGTGCGCAAGGTTCGCAAGGAGAAGAACATCAACCTCTATATCCAAGGCGACGAGGAAAAGAAGACCGACAAGGCAACCCGTATTGAGGCGAACCTGGAACCAATGAACCGCGAGGGCAACTTGATCCTGAACGAAGCTGAACGCGACAACCCGCACATGCGGGAACTGGAAGAGCAGTTCAAACTCTTCACCCTCTCGCTCAAATATCCCGCCGATGGTCCTGATGCCGTCGAGGGTGGAAACCATAAAATCGACCAGACGGCTCAGAAAGCCGAAAGGCCGATCACCACGACGAGGAGGCAGCTGCGCAACCGCAATCCTCATCGGTTATAATGTTCTATTGTCAATTATCAATTTTCAATTCCCATGAGCCAGTTCGTAAAAATCGAAGACTATGATGCAAGCGTCCACCGTGACATCCTGGACGCGCTTGTCCGTGACGATCAGTCGCTGGTAGAGATCTGCGAGGACCGAGCCATTGCCGAAATGCGATGCTATCTGTCCAAGCGCTATGACTGCGATGCCATCTTTTCGGCCGATGGGGCTGACCGCAACCAGCTCATCCTGATGATGGTCATCGACATTGCCGTCTATCACATCTTCTGCATCCACAATCCGCAGAAGCTTTCCCAGATCCGCAAGGACCGCTATGACCGCGCCGTCGAGTGGATGCGTGCCGTGGCCAACGAAGAGATTTCCATCGAGGGTGCCCCGCTGCTGCCGGAAGAAGAGCGTGCCAGCAAGTCACCACTCATGTTCAAGAGTAACCGCAAACGCATAAACAGACTATAATATGAGCAACAGAAAGTACAAGGACGGCAAGGGGCGCATCACCATGAGCGGCAACGTGCCCCGTCCGGGACAGAAGCAACCGGCCGTCATTCTTCTCACTCAACCCAAGCGGTTCGGTATCGACACCGCCGACTTCATGGCTGCCATCCGTGCCGCCGAAAATGTGGACTATTCCCAGCGGTCGCGCCTCTACGACCTCTACAGTGACATCATGCTCGATACGCACCTGTCGTGCGTCATCGACAAGCGCAAGAACGCCGTGCTCTGCTCGGACATCGAGTTCCGCCGCAACGGAAAGCCCGACGACCGTGTGAATGAGCAGATCCATTCACCGTGGTTCAACCGCTGCATCGCCGACTTGCTCGATGCGCGCTTCTGGGGCTTCTCTCTGCTCCAGTTCTACCGCAAGGGCGAATGGATTGACTACGACCTTATTCCGCGCAAGCACGTTGACCCTGTGCGAGAACAGATTCTCCGCCAGCAGACCGACATCATCGGCACTCCATGGGAAGACTATCCCGACCTGCTGTTCGTGGGTGGAAAGGAAGACTTGGGTCTGTTGGCCAAGGCTGCCCCTTGGGTCATCTACAAGCGCAACACGACGGCCGACTGGGCGCAGTTCTCCGAGGTCTTCGGTATGCCAATTCAGGAATACACCTACGAGACCGACGACGAAGACAGCCGCAAGCGTGCCCTCGAAGATGCCAACTCGATTGGTGCATTGGCCACTTTCATCCACGGCAAGGACACCGAGTTGAAGCTGGTCGAAGCGGGCAACAAGACTGGCAGCGCCGAAGTCTATGAGAAGCTTTGCGAGCGCTGCAACAATGAGATCTCGAAACTCATTCTCGGCAACACGCTCACTACCGAATCTTCCGAGAACGGCACGCAGGCCCTCGGTACCGTCCACAAAAAGGTCGAGGACAAGGTGGCACAATCCGACCGTCTCTATATCCTGGACATCCTCAACTATGACATGGCCGACATCTTCGCTGCCATGGGCATTGACACCAAGGGCGGCACGTTCTGCTTCCCCGAGCAGAAGGATGTCGATATGAACACCAAGATGTCCATCCTCACCCAACTTCATTCCAACTTCCAACTGCCCGTCGATGACGACTGGCTCTATGAGCAGTTCGGCGTGGAGAAGCCAAAGGACTACGATGCCCAGAAGAAGGCGCAAGTCGAAGACATGACCCGTTTGATGCAGCAGGCTCTGCCTCAGCCAGACGGGGAGGATGACGACGATGACGAAGGTAACGGCAAGAAAAAGCCGGAACCCCAAGGACCCCAATCGGCCAAGGGATTCCGGAACTGGTGGCGTCGTTTTTTCGACTGGGCCCCGATGGGAAGCGGGGCGGATTTAGATTGGTAGTGAACCGTCTCTACTACAATGCAGATAAACCCACCAAGTCGGGCTTTGCCTTCGATGGGGACATCCTGCTTCAGGCGCTGCGAAATATCTATGCTCGCCGTGGGAAAGACCCGACCTATATCGAGGAGCATCTGTTCCGCGAGTTCTGCCGTGGCTTTGACCATGCTGTGGCCGAAGGCTTTACCGCACCCGACCCCGACGATGATTTCTTGGATGCTCTGCGCCACTCCACCGAAGTGTTCTCCGCCTTCAAAGTGCACCGCGTCGAACGCGACATGGCAGCGCAGCTGCTCGATTCTAACGGCAAACTAAAGCCATTCGAACAATGGGTGAAGGACGTTTCTCCCATTGCCCGCCATCAGTGCCGCGACTGGTTCCAGACGGAATATGACACCGCCATCATCCGTGCGCATCAGGCTGCCGACTGGCAACAGTTCGAGCGCGAACGTGACGTACTGCCTAACCTCAAATGGATGCCATCTACCTCTGTCCATCCGGGAGCCGACCACACGCCGTTCTGGGGCGTCATTCGGCCTATCGATGACAAGTTCTGGACTGAGCACCGCCCTGGCGACCGTTGGAACTGCAAATGCAGCCTGTCCAGTACGGACGAAGCACCGACGCCTATCCCTCAGAGGACTCCGCCCATGAACAACCCGCAACCTGGACTCACGGGCAATCCTGGCACCGAACGCGCCATATTCAGCAATGATCATCCGTATTTCCCCAACAGTTGCAAGCACTGTTCTTTCTATAAGCCTGGATTCACAGACCGTGTACGGTATGTGTTCCAAGACAAGAAAAAAGACTGCTACCACTGCCCATATATCAATGGCTGCATCAACAAGGTAGAGCAAACGGAACACATCAAGGCTAATAAAGCCGAATATAAACGGCTCTTACTTGATGGGAACTATACGGATGTTCAATTTGATAAAAAGACTGGAGGTGTAAAGGCATCACACATCGGGCATATTTTGCATGATGGGCCTAATGCTGAGAAGTTTTTTGAAGGATTGACGGCCACGGACTTGGAACGAGAGTGCCAGGAACAGTTGTTCAAAATGGGGCATAAAGCCATTTTCTGCGATGAAAGTAAGAGAATCAAAGGCAACCGTTTGCCCGCATTAGATTTGCTTTTAGATAATGATTTGATGGATATAAGATCTGTTACTGGTCATGGGTGGTATTCTAACATATTTGTGAGTAAAAATAATCAGTTACGTCGATTTAATGAAAGAACAGACATAACTGATAAAGCAGACTCACTGTGCCTGTTTTTTCACGATCCTTCATTATTCGATGAAGAAAAGATGAAAAAGTCCATAAACTTTTTTAGATTTTATCGAAACAAGGATGGCGAGTTGATTAACCGACAGTTAAAACATGTGCACTGTGTTATCAAAGGCAAAGATAAGGTATTTGTATTTGATATAGAATAAAAAAAGCCGGGTCGCTCAAGGCACATCCCGGCACATTTTCATGATGGTAGGCAAAACCTACATCATCAATACTGCTGCAAATATAACAACTTTTTTTCAAATAGTATTAAAAATATGAAAAAAATTGCATTAAAAGCCATCATTTGGCTCAAAACAAGCCACCATTGGCAACATTTGGCAGGTGGCGTGGTCATTGGACTGTTCGCCAATGGCTGGTACTGCACGGAATTTGCAGGATGCGGCGTGGCCTGTGCGCTCGAATTGAAAGACCTGCTCTACGGCAACAAGTTCGACCCCACCGACGCGCTGCTCACCATTGCCGGTACTAACATCGGCTACCTCATGCAGCGGCTGGTAATTTGTAATTCGTAATTAGTAATTAACTTGCTTATGGATGTCAAGGAATTTGCCAACGAACTGGAACGGAAACGCCGCGAGGTGGACAACCTCATGCGGCGCAAGCTGCCTGTCTTGGTCGGCCGTATGGCCAAAGACCACTATCAGGACAATTTCCGCAAGGGGGGCTTTCAGAACGACGGCTTGTACCCGTGGCCGGTCACCCGTCGCCAGACGGAGGGTGCTCTGGGCGCCAGTGGCCAATACGGCCCGCTGCTCTCTCGGCGCAACCATCTTTTCTCTTCGGTCAAGTACACTCCAGGCGACTACCGTGTCACCGTGTCGAACGACTTGCCATACGCATCCATCCACAACTGGGGCGGGGAGACCCAACCCACGGTAACGCCGCGCATGAGGCGTTTCGCATGGGCAATGTACTACCGTGCCCAAGGCATCAAGAAAAAGGCGACAGGGGGCAAGAAAAAGCCCAAAAGCGGGAAATCTGCCCCCAAGATAGAAACTCCATCGGCTCAGTTCTGGAAGGGATTGGCATTGACCAAGAAGCCGAAGCTCACCATCCGCATCCCTCAACGCCAGTTCATCGGCGAGAGCAATGAACTGAATCGGCGCATAAATGAGAGAATAGCCAACGAACTCAACAAGATCATTGACGTATAGCGGCCAGTAATCAGTAATTTGTAATCAGTAATTTGAAAATAGTCAGTATGGAACAACTTTTCATCAACATTCTCCAGCTGCTGAAGGCGGAGATGCCGGAACTCGCCACCATCGACGAGGACTACGGCCAACTTGAAACGGGCGAAGACACGTATCCCGTACAATTCCCCTGTGCCCTGATAGGCAACGTCGAGGCCGACTGGACCGAAATCGGTATGGGGGTTCAGAAGGGTGTGGTAAAGATGTCGGCACGCCTGGCAATCGACTGCTATGACGATACCCATTATGGTTCGGGGACGGAAGATAAGGTCGCGGAAAGGCTTACATTGGCCAACCGGCTCTACACCGCATTGCAGTGTTTCCGGCCAATGGACGACATGGGACCGATGTACCGCACGAAGACGCGGTTCTATGCCATGCCTGGAGGTATTAAGGTCTATGAATACATTTTCCAGTTTGAGGTGAATGACGACAGCGCGGGCGTCGATGTCAATTAAAATCTTCCACAGAGAACAGTTCCAGCTCTCGGGCAGTGAGGCGCGGCATCCTGACTTTCGGCACCGGCTTCACAGCGATGTCCTTCAGTTCATTGCATTTGGCTCTGATGATGGCCATGATGCGCTCCTCGCTCAGGAAGAACTCCTGTTGCGACAATATGCGCAAGGCATCGTCAAAGCGGAGCCTCTGTTTCTCCGTCCAATAGTAGTAGCGGCGGCACAGTTGCTCATCCCTTTTCTTGATCAATTCTTTGTTTCGGCCCCTGTTCGTCATTTGAGTGTTTTTTTCTCCGCAAAAATACGGATTTTTTGTCAATAATAAAAGAAAAAATGCGGCAACCCTTTCGATTGTCGCACTTTTTATAAATGCTATTAACAAAAACGCCGTCTTCAAGATGTTCCCAGACGCTCTGATGTGCCAGGCTCCTGTTGCTCCCCGACCGCCACACGTTCAGTATCAATGTTTTCCGCGTTCCGGGTCGGGGCAGGAGTTTTCATCAGTCCAGCGGGATGTCACCATCTCCGCCATCTTGACTACGTGAGGCGTCTTTATTTGCCGAAGGCTCTCTCATCTGGCATCCATTCTGTCTGGATACGGACTTTCAGCATACCAAAACCCATACAGGCATTGCACTGGGTCTTCTCCAGCCCTCCACGGCCATCTTCTGCAAACACATGGCCGTTTCCGTGGCATTGCGGACAGGTGAATCCCCGTCTCTCAATCAGTTCTCGTGCTACTGTGCCGTCACCCTTGGGCATTACAAATTCGGGGCATTCCAGCACTGCTATTGTTTTTACATCCATAGATTCAACGGTTTTAGTGATTGTTATTGCCGCCCCATCCGCCTCTCAGCAGATGGGACGTGCTGTTTATAAGCGGCAGAAACTTGGTTCCAACCTTCTCCACACGCCATCCTTGTCGCGCTTCGAGAAGTAGTAGTTCAGGGCAGTGCGCTGCACGACGTTCGACTCGCGGAACAGGTCCATGATTTCCGTGTACTCTTCATCGAACTTGCCCTCCATTTCGTAGAGCTTGCTGATGCTCTTGTAGTCCAGGTTACCCTGCTTGTTTCGTTCCAACAGGGTCATGGCCAACTGGTACATCGGGTCGTCGCTTCCCTTGTCGCTCTTCAGGGCATAGTCGCGAAGGTAGTCTATCAGACGGTCGGCTGCCAGGTCGGCGCGCTCATCGAAGGTCTTGACCTTGTTGCTTCGGATCTCCAGCTTCAAGTCACCATCGACCACCGTGAAACTGTTCTGGTCGTCGTTGCGGGTCTGGCCATATTCGGCCATCACCTTCTTGAAGCTCTCACTCTCGCCGTCTATCCATTTCTTGAAGGCGGATACATCCTCAACGATGCCTTCCACGCGATGGAACACGTCTCGCATGAAATCGCCGCGCAGTGCCTCGTAGGACTCTCTGCGTGCTTGGCGGTTCTTTTTCTCTTCGTCCTGCAACTGTGCCAACAACTGGCGACGCTGTTCGGGGCTCAGCCCCTTCAAATCGATTTCCATAATTTTTTGTTTTTTATTGGTTAATATTTATTTTTCGGGCGATTCGCCCATTTCGCGTTTCTTGATGATGGTGCGCATCTTCTTGGTCAGTGCCGCAAGTTCCTCGCAGTCGAGGTCGCGGAATGCCTTGCCCGCAATGCGCGGCTGTCGGCAGAAGTCATTGACCTTGCTCCAGTCTGTGGTATCGACTCCGTAGAGCTGCATCTGGTGCAGTGCGGCCGAGCGGCACCGTTTCAGTTCCTGGACCGTATAGTGTGCGGCTGGATCCAATTTCCTCTCCAAAGAGGTACACATTGCCTTGTATTCGGCTTCTGTCATTTCCCGCAGGCTCTTGGTGCGGCCGTGGGTGAAACTCGCCACAATGGTCTCTTTCATTTCCTCTCGGTCGCCGCCACAGGGCAACCGGTTGAATGAGCCATAGAATCGGTGGTAGTTCTGTATTGTGCTCATGATGTTATTCGATGATAAATTGAACTTCAAAATAAAACTCTTTCCGCAGTCGGCCGACCTGTACGACCTTGCTCGGATTCTCTCCGTAGGGGATGAAGATGGTGCGCTGCTTGACATCGACCTCTACACCCTTCTTTCGCAATTTGTAGAGGATGTTATCACGTCGTTTCCTCTTCGTCTTCTCGTCCATAGTCTTCATTGCCTAAGGTGTATTTCACGGCACCCTCCTGCCAGATGGTGTACGGCACACTTGGCCTGTCCATGTAGCGGCTCTTGCATGAGGCGCGGAATCCTTCGACCAGAATCTTGATGTCGGCATCATATTCCACCGACCTTCCCACGCGTCCTGCTGGGCGGGCTCCCTCGGCATGGCTCACGAAGACGAACAGCTTGTTCGGGAAGTCTTCCTTCAGTCGCTTGTAGGTCGTGTAGGTCAGTCCGCTGTATTGCAGGCTATCGACGATGATGATGCCCGGGCTCTTGCGCTTGGCCAACCGTTCGCCCAACTGGTCCAGCGGCTCTCGGTCCAGCAGGATAAAACGGCGGCTCACCTCATTCATCCCGTGGCGGAGCATCGACTTCTGCACGCTCAGTCCTGTACCTTCCTCCAGGCTGTCGTATATCACCTTGTCAAATCGGCAGAGGTACTTTGACAGCTGCATCACGAACGAGGTCTTGCCGTTGCCAGGTCGTCCCCAGATGATCCACACGCCGCACTTGGCTGGATGCCCTAACGATGCCTCCCAGTCGCCCGTAAACGCGAACGATGGTATGTGCATCTTTAGGATGTCCGTCGGGCTGTAGGCTCGGTGCAACTTGGGGGTGCGGGCATCCGACCCGCTTTCCCCTCGCAGTGCTTGCAGTTCAGCCTCCAGTTCCGCGATGCGGGTTTGGACATCTGTGTTCTGTCTGCCTTGTTCTCTCTCTGTTTTCATGGCCTTTTCCTTTGGAGTTCTTCAATCAGGATGTCGGCCAATTCTACGGAAGCCTTGGCTGGGGCTGTCTTGCAGGCCCGTGGATCCATGTGATGGCAAATGACGGGATAGATGTCTCTGGCTATCTCATATCTGCGCTGCTCCCAGTCGATGGGACGCGGCTGTAAAGTCTTGTCGTTTTCCATAATATTCAATTTTCAAATTTCAGTTTTCAATTCTTTTCAACTTCTCGATTTCGGTATAGACCCGTCGCAGTCCACCCTCGCTGGCGTTCACGATCTGCATGATGTTCGTTCCCTCGGGAGCATTCACCTTGGCCACAATCGAAGCTTGCGCCTTTAGGAACTTCGCCCGCTCCTTGGCATCCTCCGGGGTCACGCGGCTGAAGGTATCTCCGAAGCGGCTCAGCATCTCGGCATAGCCCACCTTCATACACTCCACGTTGCGGTCTATCTTGGCACGTAGGCCATCGGCTCCCATCATGTACCAGCCGCAGCAGCGCTCCGTCGCATTCCACAGTGCTTTCAGTTCAAGGAAGGCCTCATATTGCAGGTCGCCAGCCTCATCGAGCACCACCAGCGGTGTGTCCAGTGTCTTCATGTAGGCTACGAGGTCTTCATATACGTCATAATAGTTGCCGATGCTCGTCACGCCGAACTCTTTTGCTATCTTCCGTACCAGCTTGCGCTTGGTCTTCACCTGCGAGCAGTCGATATAGATGGCGTTCTTGTGCCCCTTCACGTAGGCACGGGCGGTGAAGCTCTTGCCGATGTTCGGTATGTCGCACAGGATGGCACTCAGGCCGCTCGTTTGGCACATAGCCAGCTGTGCCGTCACAAACACCCATGTCGGTGTCTCGGCGGCCGTCCATGCCATCTCTTCGCGCAGTGTGACGCCCAGACGGCGGGCTATGCCGCACCAGTTGGCGTCGCTCACTTGACGTTCCCATGTGCCTTTCTTGATGGCGTTATACACTGAGGCCGATATGCCAAGGCTCACGGCGTGCTTGTTGTCACTCGGATAGTTCTCGCGGTCGGCTGCAATAGCCTGTGCTATCCGGCTCTTGATCTCGTTTGTGATTTTCATTTGAATGCTGTTTTAATGGTTGTTGAATTAGTTTAGTTATTGGCTTCCATCTCCTCCCCTCGGGGAGGTCGGGAGGGGGTCTTTATAGTTTGCCTACGGCTTCTGCTCCGTAGCGCGAAGTGTTCAGGTATTCCGAAAAGTCGTCGTCCTGTTCTGCCTTGGGTGGCGGCAGCGTGGCAGCCTTGGCCTCCACATGCTCGATTTCCTTGACATCGGCTACCGGCATGATGGCCACGCGTTGGATCTTGCCGTCCTTCATCATCTTGTCGAACTGGCTCACATACTTCGCCTGGTCCTCGTAGATGGCGCGGTCTTTCTCGGTCTGCTCGGCGGTCGCCTCGTTGTAGCGTTCCAACAGTCCGCAGGTGCAGATGTATTCGCCGTTCTGGTACAGATAGACCTCCGTCACGTTTCCGTCAGCATCGTCCAGCCAATAGGCATCCACCTTCATGTTGCGAGGTGCAAGCTTCTCGATTTCGGCGGGGCTCGGCAGTCGGTACTGCTGGTACTGCACCGTGCAATACATGTTCTGCTTGATGGTCGTCGCCGTGTGGTTGCCGATGTAGCGGTAGAGCACCGCCTTGTCGAACGGCTTCAGGTCGGGGTTCTGGCACGAGGCAAGCACGTCCCATCTCGTCATGCCCGGATACATCTTTTGGTTCGGATGCAGTTCGTGGTTGTATTTGGTGAGGGCGCGGATGTCATCGGCCACCAGTTCCTCGTAGCTGTAGCTCTGCTCCTTGTAGGTGTTGTTCTGTTCGTCATAGACCTTCTCCACCTTAGGGCGGTTCGCCTCCAACTTTGCATACCATCGACCAATGCCCACCTGCATCCGCTTCTCCGTGCCGTATTTCTTCGACCGGTTGAAGTGCTCGGCTCGTTTCTCTCGCGAGTTGCCTGGATTACACCAGCGGATCAGCGGGAATACCACTCCGGCCTTCATCAGCCCGTCGGCGAAGTTGTCAACCAGATGGTGCTCCACCTCCAGTTCTGCCGGCATATACCAGCCGTTGCGGTCCAAGGTCTGGAACATGTTCCTCATGCAGTCCAGAAACAGGTCGCGCGTCTTCAGCCGGTTGTAGGCATACCCGACCACCGCACCGCTCACCACGTCGTAGGCATAGTAGGCTTTCACTCTCTGTACGTTGTGCATCGGTCGTGGCAGGTCGCGGTCATCCAGCGACACCTTGCTCAATGCCCAGACGGCATGGGCACGCAGGTGATACGGACGGTACTCGTTGTTGAAGTCCCATTGTGTATCGTGAAGCTTTGCCCGCAGTGCTTTGTTCTTCGGTGTGTTCAGATAGTTCGCAATGGTGGCCTCACTCAACACGATGGGGTTGCCCTTCTTGTCGGTGAAGTCGCTTGGCTCGAACACTTCGCCCGTCTCTACATCGGCCACGACGATGTCGCCCGTCAGGAACATGTTGTACATCTCGGCCACCGTCGTGTTGTAGGGTCGTTCGGGTTGCCCGTCCAGACTGAGCAGCAGCCGCTCGATGCGCACGTTCACCTTTCTCGTGTTCTGGTTGTTGAACTTCTTGCTGATCAGGCTTTCGTAGCCCACTTTCTGGAAGTCCGACACGCGCTCGCGGAATCGGTGGGGGCTCAATGGCAGCGTATGGCCGAACTCTACCTGATAGTAGCTGATGGCACCCGCCAGTTCTCCCCAGTTCACGCCCTGACCGTTCATCGCCTTGCGCATCACGGCCACATCGGCCATCACACCCGCCACGGCTTTCAGCACCGAGGCATTCACCGTATATTCGTTGATCTTCTCCGGTGGTAGCGCACTGCCGTCCTCAAAGCGGAAGCGGGTGTAGAATGCCCGGGCCTCTGCATCCAGCCGATAGTGCCTTCCGAACCAGTCTTTCAGAATATCCTGTTCCATAGTCCCATATTTCTCCTTGATGCGGTCGCGGAAGCGTTGCGGCAGGGTGGCAATCTCTATCAGGGCATAGTTGCCCAGACCTCGGGCCACGCGCACCACGTTAATCTTCCCGCGTGCAGCAAGCTGTTTATAGTTCGACGCCGACATGATGGGAGCAAGTTCCTCCTCTGGCAGTTCCTCCGGCCGGACACCATGCAGGCACCGGCTCTGGCTGTAGTCAGCCTTGCCGTCCACAATCACCGGACGGTCGTCGCGCGTCAGGTCGTTGTACGATATGCACAATATCTTACCGTAATACTCCATTGTCGTTCTCTCTTATTACAGGCTCATTGCCATACATTGCACTTCCTTCTGCAAGGCCATGAACGCCGCGATGCTCTCTGGCTGCTCGCTCCGTGTGACCTCACCGTCCACAAGCACTTGCACAGTCTGGTCTTCCCAGTGTGCCACCAGCTTCACACGGTCGCCGAAGGTCTGGGTCATCGTTCCCAATGCCTGGTCGTGGTCCGTATCCATCTCTTCCACTTTCCAGTTCGGTACGCCGCCCATTTCCTTCAGGGCCGTGTAGCGGATTTTCCGTGCCAGCTTGCTCGTGCTCTCGAAGGTCAGTGCCTTCCACACCATCACGTTCGTGCAGCCGAACATCTGGCGGAGGCGGGCTTTCGCCCCGTCCTCCAGATAGATCTTCTTTTTCATGATTGCCAGTTTATAAGTTACCGTTCAGTTTCTCTCTCAGGAAGGCCATCTCTCCATCGCTCAGGTGAATGCCCATCGCAATCTTCCGCAGGACAACCTCTTTCACGCCCACCAGGTTCTCCGCTGCCTTCGTCAGGTCATCGGCCAATGTGCCCTCGCCGCACTGGGCTGCTGTCTCTATCATCACGTCGGCCGCGCCGCTCAGGTCGCGCTGCTGCTCTTCACGGATCAGCTTCAGTTCATGGTTCTGCTCTTGCAGGCGGTACACCCGTTCATTCAGTTCCTTCACCAGGCGCGACCCGCCGACCTTCACCCACTCTTGGCAGAACTCCGCCTTGTCCATCTCTCCGGCTGCCATATACATGGCGTTGGCCTCTGCATACTCTTCGGTCGTCACCTTGCGGCCGATGAGCTCTTCGAACTCGTGTTGTAACATAGTTTTTTGTTTTATTTGGTTGATATTAGGTTCCTATTACATTCCGTAGATGACACCTTGCGTTTGTCACTTCCGGATTTCGCCCATATTTTTCATTTTTATGCGTGTTTTTTCGTTTTTCTCGCCAATTTTTATTATCTTTGGCGCGCCGTTAATTGTATTAACTTGTTCGCAAATGAAAGATATAGATTTAATCTTGCTCAATGCCAAGGTCGATGCAATGAGGACTTATTTCATGTCCCTCTTGCCGGTCATATTCCGCGGCGACAAAGAAAAGGACAGCAAGGTATGGCTTGCGAAGTACACTCTTTGGCAGTTTGAGCGGGAGTCTCTCGCACCATACGATTATACAACTCAGCTCGGGCCTCACGAGAGAGAGGAGATAAGTCGCCGACGTTTTCAGCTGCAAGTTCTGATGGACGTAGCTTATATTCAGGGGCGGCTCGAAGAATACGACATACTAAGAAAAGTAGATTCTTACGCTGCTGTTCAAGCTCTGCAAGTCTTTGAGAAATCTGCTGATGGTTCTGAGGAGTCGATGATTCCGTTGATCGACGCTCTCTAAAATGTTTCTTGTTTTTCATATTCAAAAAATGTTAATAGGTTAAACACGGCGCAAATATAAGCAAGAAATCTTGATTATGCAAGAAATTAAGCAAGAAAAAACGCAGATAAAGCAAAAAATCTTGCTCTATCTGCGAAATAAAGGGGTTTCTCCCTATGAATTTTACAAAATTACTGGTGTTACAAGAGGTATCCTGACACAGCCCAATGGCATCAGCGAGGAGAATTTGGCGAGATTTCTTGCCTATGCTCCTGATGTCTCCCCTTCTTGGCTATTAACTGGGGAAGGGGAGATGCTCAAAACGAACGGTATCACAACTGACACACTCCCAGAGGTTGGCAGCTGTCAGCCTTTTGAATCTGTGGTCAAAGGTAATGATTTTTCTGCAAATACACAAGAAAAAACAGAAAATAATAAGCAAGATTTTTCGACACTCGCCACGCCTCAATTTTCGGAACTCATCTCCACGATCACGCAGCAGGCCGAGGAAATCGGTCGGCTCAAAGCACGGATCGCTGAACTTGAACGCCGCAGGGGGGACAATGCGCCCGATGCCCAGAGCGGCAACGTTGCCCATGCCGGGTGACACCCTTCAAGATCATACTGGGCGCAGGCGGTATCCACGCGTGCACCCCCACAGCCCCCACATCGGCCGTACACACACGTTTTTTAGTTCAAATAGGAGAAAAAAGCGAAGAAAATCGCTCTAAATAAAGCTTTTAGCCCTATATTATATAATGAGTGAATGCAAATTATAGTGGTATTTTATCCCCCCTTATCCGTCCAAACTCCGCATTTCCTTTGTATTTTAGAGAAACATTCCCCCAAAAACACCCCCCCAAAAAAAAGGCAAATGTAACCCCTAACGTAACCCCAAACTTTGCAAAAATGTAACCCCAAACTTTTGTTTTTCGGGGGTCAAAATGTAACCCCTAACTGTAACCCCAAGTGTAACCCCAACCGCCGAAATCGGCGCTTTTGGGCACAAAAAAGGGGGAGCGTTCAACTCCCCCCAAGCAGCATTCAAATACAACACCGCCAGAATGCCGTTCTAACGGCGTTATTTCGCTATTCTGAGCCCTCCTGTCGCCTCGTGCAGCGTATCAGTTCAGACTGCTTTATAATGGCAATTTTCGTGCATACAGTGCCGTTTCCGTGCAGTCCAGCGTGCATTAGGTAGTTTTTCGAGGCTCCGACCTCCTCGGGCTTCAGCACCGTATAGATGGCCGCAATGGAGGCAAAATAGTAGTCTTTGCGCTCCAAACGGCTTTTTCCTATCAAATGGACGTGTATCACCTTTGCCATAATCGTTCAAATTTTGGTGCAAATATACTAAATAATTATTATATGGAACATTTTTCGTTAAAATATTTTTGAAAACCAACAAAAAAAGGCAGCCAAAGCCGCCCCGATCACCATTCCTTTCCAACTTATCATTTTCCCCGAAATTCCACCCTCGATGTAAAGAAAAGTCCCCGAAATCCTCCCTTCCTGAATCCTTCATGTAAAGCCCATGCAAAGCCTTGTAAACCGTTTCGTTTTTCTGCCCCTCTTCCGTCCACTCTGCCTAACTCATTGAAAACAAACTTCTTTCCCCGTTTTTCTCTCCACCCCAGTTTTTCCGTTTCGTTTTATGCCCCATACTTTGTCCCCTCCCCAAGGAGGGGGAATGCTTTGGAGGAAATATTGTGACGTCTCGACAACCAATCGATCGACAATCCACCCTATCATAGGGACGTGCCATAGCGCGTCTCTATAGACAAACCTCACAGCCGATGAGGATTTCGACCGTGAGGTTACATTTATGTTTATTCGCGTCAAAGTAAAAGCTATTCAGAAACAGGACATACAGGACGCACCGAAAAACCATTATGGCGTTGGTAACCGTTGTATGGCGAATACACGCTGTTCGTAATAAACTGCAGGTAACTAGCATAAATTGGGGAGCTCTCATCGAGCGACGAAGACCAATAGAAGCCGTACGAGCCAGCGCGTCCAAGACTGGTGCTTTCACGATAGCCCGATGCGGGCAAGAAAATGGAATTTCCATTCAAGGACGTGAACTTGCAGCCATACACGCCGTTCAAGGCCATCCATGTAACGGTGGTATTATCATACAACTCCTGCCATTCAGCACTGGTCGGCATTCTCCATTCTCCGCCCCAGTTGGCAACAGCGGCATCATCGTCCGCATCCAAGACCTTCTTGTTATCAATCTTACCATAGCTTTTTGAATTGCAATATTTGGTCAGAGTCGATGATGTGCCTTCGCAATGCTTGTATGTGCTCCAAAGATAACTATCCTTGGGTTCTGTCTCACCCCAGGCATAATAGTAGCCATAGTCTTCTGGTTTTTCAGCGCCGACATTACAGGTTGCCCAAAGCGTTTTACTAGGGAACCCTAAATCCACATAGGCGTGGCCATTATAAGGATCTTCTACCACAGGATTATCTATTGGGTTCTCAACCGCAGGGTCATCTGGCAACAATTCCGTCTCTTCCAGTTCCAGTGAATAGCCATAAATAGTACCTGCTTGCATTTTCTTGCCCGTCACACTACCAATATAATCGGAAGTTGTACCAGATAGCCGCACGGAAATCTGTGCGTTCGACTGGTCGGCGGGAGCTATCATCACATAGAGTGTGATAAGGTCATCGGCCTCCTCGCTGCTCACGCCGCTCAAATAAAGCGTCATCTTGTCGTTTGTGGCAGTGGGCGTCAAGGTCGGGTTGGTGGCCAAGAGGTCAATCGTGCCAGAGGTCACGAAAGGTGCGCCATCGCTCGTCAACGTTAGGCGGGAAAAAGTATCGGCCGCAGGAACATACAAGCGGAAACGTACCAATGCGCCCATGTGCGCGAGATTGAATGTTGTGTTGCCTGTGCTGCTCACTGAGGTGAAGGGTGCGGCAAGGAAATCGTAGCTGCCCAAATGCGCTGTGCTGTT
>JAEEGH010003314.1_pt1 | contig 42515 bp, 31 predicted proteins | sample 9134181 | NCBI WGS metagenome assembly JAEEGH01 (sample SAMN16246544, study PRJNA631951) | gut metagenome | biome: gut microbiome; feature: rumen; material: DP-attached | host: Bos | place: Iran: Karaj | collected 2018-10 | reverse complement strand
ACTTGAAGCAATACGACGAGTCTTTTTCATTGCAGGCATATAGAGCCAGTTATCACTATCTTTTTTATTTCCATTTGTATCTTCTTTATATTCAAACATCAGGTAGGCTGTTCCAGCAACATCTTTTGGAGTTGTAAATACAATGACCTCTTTACTTACATCTCCATAATCTTTCGACTTCATTATAACTTCTCTCACTCTGTCCGAACCCTTTTTAGAATGAATGGTAAGGATTGCAGTTGAAGAAGAAGTTTTTGGTCCAGGTACTTCATCAGCCTTTTTCATAATGTCATAGCCTGTAAGAGTCTGCGCATAAAGGCATGATACAGCTGAAATAAAAAATGCTGTTAAACAGATTAATGTTTTTTTCATGATTATAAACTCCTTTTATTGTTCAGGATTTTTTCCTGATTTATTTTTACGAAATGGTTTACTTATAAATAAAAGCACTGGTGTTACTGTGTAATCTGCAATCAAGGCGGATGATAATCCCACAATTGAAAGCCATCCAATATTTACAAGAACTGTCATGGTACTTGTAAGAAAAATTCCGAACATTGCACATAAAATTACAGTGGTCATTATCATTGTTTTTCCAATCTCTCTGTAAGATGCTAATACAGCAGAACGGTAATCTCCTGTAATTTCATAATGATATTTTATGTGGTTAGTAAAATGAATTGTATCATCAACTGCGATTCCCAGAATCATTGGCATTATCATTGCAGTAATCATATCAAGGTTGACTCCAGCGTACCCCATTATTCCCCCAATGATTATGATTGGAACAATATTTGGAATCATTGCAATTATACCTGTACGAAGAGATGTAAAGGCTAAAATCAACAGAAGAAGAATTACAATAAGAGATGTACCAATAGATTTAACTGAACCGCGAACCAGTTTTCCGTTCATATGAGCATATTGAACAACTTCACCTACAACACCGGCATTTGAAGCATCAGGGAAAAGTTCATTAACCCATTTTTTGACCTGATCCATATTCTGAACAATTTCTTCCCCATCATAACCACAAAGTTCAACATGAAGATATCCAGCCTTAAAATCTTCACTTACATAATCATATAAGTCACTTCCTCCGGATATTTCATACAAAAACATAATTTGACTTACAAGATCCTGGTCATCTGGAATTATATAAAAATCAGGGTCATCTTCGTTTAATGTTCTGTTCATTTCCTTGATAACCTTTGTTACTGAAGAAACACGTGGTTTACCATTAGAAACTTTTGTCTGACTGAGTGTTCCAATTCTTTCAGCAAGAATATCCATTTTTTTCAAAACTTCTGGATTCTTTAAAGAATCTTCATCCTCATATTCAACAAGAACCTCATAACTGTACTGGCTGCCCAGCTGACTTCTGGTAATTTCCATAAGACGTTTAATGTAAGGAGTACGTTCGCCCATCATGTCGGAATAATTCATGTTCACTTTGATTTTAAAGAGACCAGGAATCATTGCAGCAATAACTACAAAACTTACGGCCACTGTTATCCATTTTTTATTCAGAATGGCTTTACCCATTTTTTCTACATTAAGATCGGCTTTTGTTGAACCTTCAGTGTTTACATAATCAGGGTCAGGATTCTGATTTTTACCAAAACTGTAAAGGCATGGAAGAAGAATTATTTCAAAAAGAAAAACAGCAAATACAGCAGCAGCAGTTATTCCCCCAACCCATCTCATAGGTCTTATACCAGCAGACAGGAAAGAAAGCATTCCAGCCATTGTAGTAATTACTGTAAAGAAAAGTGCCCATCCAGAGTCACTGACTCCCAGAATAACAGATTCTTTTCTATTACCAGTTCTTCTGAAATGCATTTTGAAACTGTTGATATAATGAACTGCATATCCAACTGCAAGGGCCATTGAAAGAAGAACAGTAATAAGAATCATTGTATTATTGCCCTTAATATTCATCCATCCGGAAATTCCAAGTGTTGTACAAAGGGCACCTATTGTTGCTATTGATGGTACAATAACGCCTCGAAGGGAGCGGATAAAAATAATCAGGAAAATAAGCATTACGATGAATCCCAGAATTATTCGGCTTATACATTGTTTGTATATTGCTTTTTCCTCTTCATATTCAGTGTAAGAAAGTCCTGCAGGTCTGATTTCCCATTTGTTAGATTTATATTTTGGATCATTAAAAACCGCCATTGCAGGAGGAGCTATTTTGTTCATTGCTTCATTAAGACTTTCGGAATACTGTTCCAGTTTTACAATAAGCCAGGTTTCAGTACAATCCTGACTAACAAGATTATTTACAAGAGATTCACGACTTAATATAAAATCTTTTTTTGCAGCCAGTTCTTCCGGATCTTCAGGAACGCCATTTTCAAAAGGACTCATTACTTCAAATCCTTCTTCTGTTCCAAGAGGGATTGAAAGCTCCATCAATGATGTAATACTGTCTGCATAAGGAACATTGTTTAACAAATCATCTCCCAATTGATCAATCATGTTAAGCACTTCTGGATCAAAAACATTTTCAGCCTTTATGTGTGCCATAAGAGTATCAGTTGAACCAAAAATACTTTCAAAATGATCCTGATTGACTTTTGTGGTTTCCCAGTCGTCGAACCAGTCTTCTTCACCATTGTCCAGTTTAAGACGAAAAAGCCCCAGACTTCCTGCTATTGTCAAAATAATGAGCCCAATAATAAAAGCCCATCGATGTTTGATTTGAAAGCGTCCGAATTTTTCAAACCTTTTATTAATCTTATTTACCTGCATAAAAAACTCCACCAATACATTTAATATTACCTAAAGCTAACTTTTTTGATAACACTGTTATCTTAATGATAACACCGTTACCTTGTCAAGAGATTTTAATAACATTGTTATCATTTTTATTGACAAAGTCTGTCTTTTATTTAAATATTTACCTAAGGAGACTTTGATGGCAGATTCTTCAATTGATACAAAAAATAAAATTTTAAATAGTGCTAAAAAAGAATTTTTGGAAAAAGGATTTATGAATGCTTCTTTGCGTACAATAGCTGCAAATGCAGATTTAACCACAGGAGCTATGTATCGTCATTTTAAGGATAAAGATGCTCTTTTCTGTGCACTGGTAGATGATGCCATTGAAGAAACAAGAAAGGTTGTTATGTCAGCAGGTCTTATTGCCCATCTTAAAGATGGAAACCCTTTGGGAAAAGAACACGAAGAAAAAGAAAACCAGATTTTATCAGATTTCATTGATTATATATATTCTGATTTCGATGCTTTCACTCTTTTAATTTCAAAATCCGGAGGGAGCACTCATGAAAACTTTGTCAGTGAAATGAGCGATTTATATACTAAAAACTGTATCCAAACCTTAAACTGGATGTATAAAAAAAAGTATGCATCAAAAAAGCTGGATACTCTTACAGTACATGTAATTGCATCCAGCCTGATAAACTCTTTCGTGGAACTGATTGATCATAAAGTACAAAAAAAAGAAGCCGTAAAATTCATCGCTGATATACGGGATTTCTTTCATTTTGGAATTATGCGGATAATCGGAATAAAAGCTTTAACGCTCTGATTCCAATTTTTAATACCGCTATAATTTCCAGCTTACCGCTTCCTTTCGGGAATCAATAAATCGTGAATAAATTCCTCCTCTGGAAACAAGTTCATTGTGGCTACCCTTTTCTACAATATGGCCTTTGTCAATTACTACAATCTGGTCTGCATTCCTTACAGTTTTAAGACGATGGGCAATCATGATGACGGTCTTTTCTTTTGTAAGTTCTTTAATTGCATTCATTAAATCTCTTTCGTTTTCCGGATCTACGTTGGCTGTTGCTTCATCAAGGATAATTATCGGAGAATCTTTCATTATTGCCCTTGCAATGGAAATACGCTGACGTTCACCACCGCTTAATGATGCTCCACCCTCACCAATGATTGTATTATAACCTTCCGGAAGTCTGCTGATAAAATCATGACAGCAGGCTTTTTTTGCAGCTTCAATAACTTTTTCAACTGGAGCCTGAGGATTTCCAAAACGGATATTATTTGCAATAGTATCATGAAAAAGATAAACATTCTGGAAAACAAAACTATAGTTTTTCATAAGACTGTCCATACTGTAATTCTTTACATCTTTATCATCCAGTTTTACAGTACCAGAATCTACATCCCAGAAACGGGCCAGAAGATGACAGAATGTTGTTTTACCGCCGCCACTTGGACCTACAATTGCAGTAATTGTTTTTTCAGGAATCTTTAAACTGATTCCATCAATAATTTTTTTCTGATCATAGGCAAAAGATATTTTGTCAGCTTGAATTGTTCTTTCTTCCGGTTGAATATCTTTCCCTTCAATGTCCATTGTTGGAAGAGACAGGATTGTATTTGCTTTAGTTACTCCAATATCAATAATACGGAGAAGAGCAGAATAATTTCCTCCAGATTCAAGAGCTGTAAAAAGCATAAATGAACAAACAAGCATTGTGCTGCAGTCTGCAAGATTCATGCTTCCAGCAAAATAAAATCCTATTGAAGCTAAAAGAATTGCAACTCCAGTAAGTTTTGCAACCAGAGACTGAATGTTTGAAAAAGGAATACAGCGCATCTCCATTTTTATAAGAGTCTTTTTTCTTTTTTCAATAACATAATTTAATTCTTTGCTGCGTTTACCTGCAAGATTGTAAGCTTTTACTTCTCCAATTCCCTGAATGTATTCAAGGATTTTTCCAATTTCATCAGCATCATCTTTGTATTTTTTTGAGGAGATATTTTTTACTGCAAGACGCATAAAAATATTTACAAATTCAAATACGCCGAATCCTGCAAGGCCAATAAGTCCAATTCTCCAGTCAAAGAACAAAAGCATGACAATAATTAAAGTTGTATCTAGCAGCCCCTGAAAAACCATCATTACTGCACGGGTTGCAACATCTCCAACACTTTCCATTGTATTTGTTGTAACAGAAGTTATTTCTCCAAGACTGTTACTGTTAAAGTAGCCCATTGGAAGATAGCGTAAATGTTCAGCAATTTCGATTCTCTTTCTGGCACAGGTTCTGTAGCCCCCTTCACATTGCCACATTGCAGTTACCTTTCTGGTGATTACTCCACCAATAACACTTATAATCATGATTATTAAGGAAGTCCAGATTGTTTTTTTATCAAAAGGATTTCCTTCAACTGCATTTCCAATTACACCCCGGAGCATTACTGCAACAGCCCCAATTCTTAAAGCCATAAACAGAGAATTAAAAACTCCAACTATTATTGATCCGTAAAACTTATTCCGATTTTCTTTATCGCAGAATTTAAAAAACTTTACTAATGTTTCAAACATTTTTATTCACCTACTCATCCTTGGATTCAACATGGGCTTCCCACATTTTTTTATACAATCCATTCATCTTTAAAAGTTCTTTATGACTACCACAAGAATCTATCTGTCCCTTATCTATTACGAAAATTTTATCTGCATCGCAAACAGTAGAAAGTCTATGGGCAATTACAATAAGTGTTTTTCCGGCTACCAGTTTGGAAACTGACTTCTGAATAAGCGCTTCATTTTCAGGATCAGTATAAGCAGTTGCTTCATCAAGAATTACAATAGGAGCATTTTTCATCATAGCCCTGGCAATTGCAATTCTCTGTCTTTCACCGCCACTTAAATGTGTTCCACTTCCACCAACTATCGTATCAAATCCATTTTCCAGGGACATTATGAAATCATAACAGCCGCTTTCTTTTGCAACCTTTTCAACTTCTTCATCAGAGGCTCCTTCCTTTCCAAGACGAATGTTATCCCTTACGCTCATATCAAAAAGAAAATTATCCTGACTCACATAGGCAACTCTATTGTTATACTCCTGAAGGGAAAGATCTTTTATATTTACGCCCCCAATTTCAATACTTCCAGAATTCACTTCCCAGAGAGATGCAATTAATCTGGCTATTGTTGATTTACCGCTGCCGCTTGGACCAACAAAAGCAGAGTAAGAGCCCTGAGGTAAAGACATATTTATTCCATGAAGGATTTCCTTTTCATCCGAATATTGAAAGTGCACATCTTTCAAAACAATTGAATTATCTTTCGGATTCATTTTATTTTCTGAAGGACGAATAAGTTCCGGCAGTTCCATTATCTGACCGGCTTCAGCAAAAATCGCTCCAGCTTTTGCAATATCATCATGATACGAAAATGCAGTAATGAAAGGCTGAATTGCACTGACTGCAAGAATTATTACGGTAATGAACAAAGATGCATCTATCATCCCCTTGAAAAACATAAATCCACCGATTGGTAAAAGAGAAAGAAGAAGACTTGGAGTTACCACAGTTGCAATAGCATGGGGCCAGATACAGTCCCGCATCCATTCTACATAACATGCAGAACCTTCTTTTGCAGCATTAACAAAACGTTCGTAAGAAGATTTTGATTTTCCGAATGCTTTAATTACTTCAATTCCATTTATATATTCAACTGCAGTATCATTCAGGATTTTTGTTTTTTCCAGTGCGTTTTTAAAACGTGCCGTTCCATCCTTAAACATAAAGCACATTGCAATTAATCCCACAGGAAGAACTGCAAAACTTGCAAGTGCCAGGCGCCAGTCTAAAACAAATAAATAAACTATAAGTGCAACTGACAAAATAATATTTGAAGTATATTCAGGAACAATATGAGCAAGGGCTGTTTCCATGCTGTCAATTCTGTCAATCATTATATTTTTTAATGATCCAGAAGGCATGTCAAGAACTGTTCCCAGAGGAAGCCTTGTAAGTTTATCGCACATTTTTTTTCTGATATTTCCCAGAAGATTGAATGTTGCAACATGACTTATGCTGGTTGAAATGGCGTGAAATAAAACATTACCCAGCCAGAATGCGGCAATAACTCCAGCCTCTTTAAGATAGAGCATCCAGTCCTTTATACCTGACATCAGCTGTCCTACAATCTTCGCTATTATAAGATAAGGTGCAATACAGCAGGCTACACTAATAATGGCAAATAAAACACTTATCAGATACTGATTTTTTTTCTCTCCTGCAAAGTATAAAATCCAGCCGGGCAGACTTTTCTTTACAGGCGACTTTTTATTATTATGCATATTTTACTCCTGAGTCAGATTACATTGCTTTAGTTAGCAATATCTAACTACAAGAGCATTTTATATAACAGTGTTATATTAGTCAACAAATATATGTAGTTTTTTTGAATTAAAATTACAAAAAATCAGGAATCAGCAAAATGCATAAGAGAATTCCAGCCGCCACGATAAAATTTAAATAGCTGATTCAAACCTCTTTCTGCATCTTCTTTTGGAATGTCACGTAAAAAAAGTGAAAAGAAAGATGAAAAACTTCCGGTTATAACCATCTCTTCAATGAGAGGATCTATGCGTTCAACTTTTTTTCCATACTGTTCAAGAATTGAGTAAAATTCATCAGTTGAGTCTATATCTTTTTTTGCAATATCCTGAATAAAGTTTTCATATTTTGTGCCGTCTGCACTTTTTAAAACAAGGCGAAAAACTTTTTTGTGGTTCCAGACATAGTCAAACATTGTTTTCATTCCTAAAGAGGAATAGTTTTCCATATTTTTAATCTGTTCTTCCAGAGGATTGTTTTTAAATTCTTTCAGGATCTTGTCGTAGATTCCTTTAATGTATTCCACATGTTCTTCAACAAGGGCATCAAACAGTTCTTCTTTACTGCTGAAATAACCATAAAAGGCTCCCGTAGTCACTCCAGCCTTTTTAACAATTTCCCGGAGTGAAGAACCACGAAAGCCCTTTTTAAGGAATTCTTTTTCTGCAACAGAAAGAATTTTTCTAAGAGTATCATTATTTGAAAAAGAGTTTACTGTTTTCTCCTTTACGCTCATGAAAATAAAAATAAACTTAGACTTTAGAACTGTCAATAAGTCATTTACTTGTCTTAAAAAATAACATTATCATTTATGAACTTAACAAGCTGATCCGCCATTTTAATATGGGTGTCAATTCGCGGATGATTATATGTCCAGGCCCTGAATGTAAACATCAGAACTTTTTCATCATCCATACTTTTAACCGCACTTGTAATGGCCGATTTTAATTCCCGGCTTGACTGTATAGCGCTCATTCCGCCGGTTGCAGAAATAATCCATGCATCCGGATATTGATTTCGTATTTCTTTAAGAAGCTGCAAATACTTTTCTTCAAAATCCGAAGGAAAATTTTCTTTTCTGTTCATTGAAAGTCCATAATCATTTTGTCCAAGATTTACAACGACAACATCTGGATTTCTTCCAGTTGAAAAATCATACTGAGGAGAAGCAGTTCTTGCGTAAAGATTTTTCCAGGACCTGCTGATTATAAATTCATTCCAGCTAATGCAGACTCCGGTTCCACCTACAGCCAGGTCACTTAATTCCCAGCCGAGTTTTCGTGCGGCAATTGCAGGATATGCAGTATAGGCATTGTGGGTTACCATCTGGTCAGCTTCATATGAATCTTCACCTCTTGTTTCAACACAAACGCCAGCAGTTATACTGTCGCCATAAAACTCAATTTTTCTGGCAGGAATTTCTGGAGGAGAAATTTTACCGCTTGCTTTTTTATAACCGGCTGCATCTACATCAATTCCTAAAAAAGTGTCCTGTACCCCTGCCTCATTTCTCTTAAAGATTGTACAGGTGTGCTCCCCTTTTTTCAGTTTCATTGAAGTAAAGTAATCATATTCACCATAAGGCTCCATCTGCAGAAGAATTATCTGATCATCAATTATTACATTGTAATAACTCAAAGCGGAATTTGAATCCTTAAAACGCAGCCCAAGTCTGGTTCCGTTAAATTTAAATGAAACACTTGTTCCTTCCCAGATTAATACTGGAGCTTTTACGTCAGAAAAATCAATTCGTCCTGAATAATAAAAGCCTGGGTTATCAGCTTCTATGAAGGTCAAAGTCTTATCTGTAATTTCATCACCTGTTACTTTCCAGTCATACTCTGCAAGAGTTTGAATTTTAGGAAGATTTGCATCTATCTGCCTTGAATAATCTTCTGCAAAAATCGGAAGGGTAAAAGTTATGGCAGCCAGAACAAAACTAATTATTCTTTTCATGAACTAATCCTTTTTTTTCGAAGCGTCTTCGTGGGTAACAATGATTCCGCATATGTTAGTTTCACGGCCCTTGTAATTTGCCCTGCCCTTTGGAACGATAATATGAACTTCAAAAGTAGTTTCTTTATCAGTCTTTACAAGTTCCTTACTAGACCAGCCGAGATAACCCTGACGAATTGAATTTTCACACTTAAGTGTATATTTCTTTGATTCCTTTCCACCATATTTTACCCAGGCCTGACAGTTTCTAAAACCGTCACTTTCAGCAAAAAGAATATTTACTGAAGTTCCCTTAACTTTGAAAACAATTTCTGCACCTTCTTCTGTTGCTCTCCATCCTTCAGATGAATTACCATGTGCAACCCATTCAGGATGAACCGGACTACCATTTGACCAGCCTGTATTTTTTACAGGCTTTAAGTTGTCACAGTTATAGAATGAAAGAAATTCATATCCCCTGTCTGTAAGAGGAGCAGGAAGACTTTTCTGGATTTCAGGAAGATCAGCATCATTTTCAGGAAGCAGAGCCCAGATTGATTCAAGTTTTTGAATGATAAACTTAGCAATTTCTCCATGCCCTGCATCATTTGGATGAATTGATTCGGTCCCATCAAAATATAAATTCCAGTCCAGGCTGTCACCTTTTTCTTTAATTTCGCAATCCTTCCAGCTGACAAAAGGAATATGATAATATTCGCAGATTGGCTGCTGTTCCTTCTGCTGACTTGGCTGAGGGGAATTTCTTTCGTTAACAAACAAGGCAAAAATTCCACTTTCACTGTTGTTTTCTATCTGGCGGATAAGACCTTCGTAACTTCTGTTTCTTACTCCAGCTTCAAGCCACTGGTCATTCATTGCAAATTCGAGGAAAACCAGATCAACCTTATTTTCAATAAGATGAAACTGTGCACGGGCTGCACCATAAGCTGAATCCGTACCGCTTACCCCTTCATGGAGATATTTAAGGTCTGCCCCGTATTCTGCAGCCTTTTCCTTCCACCACTGACCTACCAGAGCACGCCAGCTTTTTTCATTCAGATTACTGGAATTATAACCAGTAGTAATTGAGCCACCAAAAGCCGCAATGTGAACTTCTTCCCCTCTGCGGATTTTTGCCATAACATTCAAAACTCTTGCATTTTCATCTTCAACCATTTCTGCTGCATCCTTTACAATAGATTTTGCTCCTGCTCCGGCTGCAGTTAAAGTTGTAAGTGCTGCCAGGGCAAGTGCAATCTTTTTTATTTTTGTTAATTTCATGTTTCCTCCAAAAGTATTTTCCGTGAATTAATTATCTTCAACATTTAAATCTGGAAGCTGGTCTCTTGTAATCAAATATGGATTTGAATAGAAATCCAGAAGAACAGATTTTTCTGTATGAACTTCACTGTATTCATTCTTTTTTGTAATTGTAAATTCTCCATCCCAGGTACAGAACCAGATCCATGGAATTTTGTCTTCCGCAATTTGTTTTACGTCAGGTAAAGGTCCATTTTCACTAAGGGCATACAGTTTTGGTAAAGCACTGGCAGAACGAATCTGGGACAAAATATTTTCCTGGGTAACATATTTTCTTGCCCCCGGATATGAATCATATGTGATTATGTCTACCACATCGTCACCAGGGTACCATTCTGGATCCTGCCCATTCCACACCCAGATTAAATTATTAAGTTTGTGATAATTTGTGAGGCGGTCATAAAGCAGCCTGTAAAGTTTAATATAAGAATCACTGCCACTTGCTCCCCACCAGAACCAGCCGCCGCTTGCTTCATGCAAGGGTCTCCAGAGAAGTGGAACACCTGCATCAGAAAGCTGTTTAAGAGGGATTGCAATTGTATCAATGTCACGAATTAAATCCTTGTAATCCTGACCGTCTGGATTATTTAATGCAGTTGCAAAATCAAAAGTTGTAGCAGAAGGCCTGAAGCCGTCATACCAGTGCATATCTTTTTCATTTTTATCTACAAGGCCGTTTGGAGCATTCCAGTGCCAGCAGACAGAAACGATTCCCCCTTCTTTCCACCACTTGATTCCATTTGAAGCAACTACGCCTTTTGTTCCGTGCTTAACTCTTGACGGAGAATAATCAATTAAATCAATTCCAAGTACTGCAGGATATTTCCCGGTTGTTTCATAAAGCACTTTGATTTCAGGCTGGGAACGATTGTAAATCTGCTGACCGCTTAAGATTCCATTACCCGGTAAGGTCAAAAGATAATCATAGAGAGCCTGAGTATTTTTTGTAGATTTTGGATTTGACAGTTTATGATCAGGTTTAGTATTCAAAACTAAATCCTCATTTGCTTCAACAAAGAAAATTTTATCAACAGAAAATTCTCCGCACAAAGATGAAAGATAAAAAACATTTTTTCCTTTGTTCAAATGTGCCACAGTATTTACCTGAACATTTTTGAAGCGTCCAGTTTCCGGCAGCCTTTGGGAAGCAATAATTTTTTCTCCTTCTTCCAGCTGCATTCTTACAGCCCTTCTGAAATCACTATCCTGTATTTCAGTAAATAATCTCAGGAAAATACAATAGTCCCCATCTTTTTCTACATCTACATTAAACTCAAGAAGACTTCCTTCATTCACAGAAGAAAAAGTTACATAGCCCTGACCAGAATAACCTTCCAGTTCAGAAGCCTGGTCAACTCCATAAAGGCATCCTTCTTCAGCTTCAACTGAAATAGAATTACTTAAATCAATTTCCTTCGTTTTGCCCATGGAAGCACAGGAAGAAAAAATTCCTGCAGCAAAACAAATTACCATGGCACAAAAGGATTTTTTCATAAAGTTTTTCAATTTAATCATTGTATTTTCCTGAAATTACCTGCGAAATATTTTCTTAAAAAAAATGCGCTACACTTTTTGCTGTGCAGCGCACTTATATCAAATTAAGTTAAATCCAGAAAGAATTATTTTTCTGTAATCTTGATATTATCAATGATTACGCCAGAAAGATTCTTTACACCGATTACAAGACCGATTCTACCATTCTGGTTAACATTCTGAATTGTTCCAGTTACGTGATAAACTGTTGCATTATCAGTTACAGACTTTTCAATCCATCCGTACTGATAAAGTTCATTTGCATAACCCTGCATGTAAACAGAAGCATCCTTTCCAACTTTACCAACAGCCTTAACATCAAATTCAACCTTATAGTTTCTCCATCCTACAATACCCAGGTTCGTTGGATCTGTAAGAACGATTGATGCTGAGTCACCGTCAGTTTCAGGATCAAATTCAAGCTTGAGGGAATTTCCAGAACCACCGATTGCTGCAGAACCAGAAGCAAGAGAGAACTTAGCAGTCTTTGTTCCTTCCCATGCCTTCATGTATGTACTAAGGTTAGAAGCTGTCAATTTGTCGAAGTTCTGTGTTACACCCTTGAATGGAAGCTTTGTGAGTTTTCCAACAGGTGTGTTAGCATCTGTAAGGATAGCCTGTGCCTTTGGTGTATACTTTTCGATTGCAGAAGCAGGAGAATTTCCACCCCATACAACTTCACCAAGGAAATCATCAAGCATGCTGTCCAGAGCTGCTACTGTAGGACCTGGATAGTATGTATTCTTCATCATTTCTGATGACATTGTGAGGATTTCCTTTGGCCATGTTGAATTGCGGTTCTTAATATCATCTGCATACCATTCCTTAAGAGCATATTCAATGTACTTACCTGCAGCCTTCTGTTTTTTAGAACCATTACCAATACCGTAACCATCACATTCAAAGATATTCTTGCATGCCTTAACAGATGGTCCATGTGGAAGCTTTACATATTCAAGCTGGTCGCGAGTCTTTCTTGTGATTGTTGCAGGATCATATTCACGTCCAATAACCATTGCACAAGTACGATTTGCAATACCATCCTGGATGATAGAGTTATCCTGCTGATACCAGCCGGCCTTCTTTGCAGATTCCAGGAATGAAAGAGCTTCTGTAAGTTTTGGATCAGAGAAGTTCAGTGTAAGGTTACCCTTTGCATCCTTCTTTGTAAATTCACAACCATTCATATAAGCAAAAATACGAGTGTACCAGCATCCAAGACCCCAGCGGTCAATTGAACCAGAACCAGTTGTATCTGCTGTAAGCTTGCGAGCCAGGGCAGCCATATGTTCCCAGTCCCACTGTCCTGCAGCTTCAAGAGCCTTAGGCATCTGGCTTTCCTTAATACCCATTTCCTGCATCAATGTTTTGTTGTAGATAACAAGCCAGAAGTGATTTGATGTGAAATGAGAAGCAGCATAGTATTTACCATCATATTTGAAAACCTGTTCAGCAGCATTGAAGTTGAAAATCTGCTGACCACCTGAAGTCATAGAAGTATTTACGTAACCGTTAATTGGCTGAAGATAGCCCTTTACCTTAAACTTTGGGAAATCCTGATCACGTACGAAAACAACATCGATTGGATCACCTGCAGCCATATTTGAAAGTACACGGCTTTCAACAGTTCCCCAGTCGCCGAGAATATAAGTAACCTTACCGCCAGTTTCTGCAGTATACTTATCACCTGCACGTACCATCACATCATTTTTATGGTCACGTGGATTTACAGCCGGGCGGAATACTTTAATATCCCAGTCCCCTTCAGCAAAAGCCATTGAAGAAAGTGCCATGAATGCACCTGCAACACAAGCTAATAACTTGATTTTTTTCATTAGTTCCTCCTAAATTAAGCCTAAGAAAAATCAATAAATCCCAACCGGCCTTACCGGTCATTTACTTCATTAATTCAGTTTTTTAAGCGAAAAATTAACTCGCTTTTTAAGTTAATTAATTTTACCACATAAACTGAAATTCACCTAATAAATTTTTTATAATTTTTTGAATTTTTTACAAATTTTTTTACTTTTCTAGTATTTTAACACCAAATCAGGCATATTGTTTCATAATTTAAAAAAAAGGTGAGTCCTCCTGCCTGCACAGAAAAACTCACCACTCCGCTCTTTTTTTGTTTTATATTATTTGCCTGACCTTTTCATCATCCAACCAGACCTGTACGGGTAATTGATTCAGTGAAATACTTCTGGCAGAAAATATACAAAATCAACAGTGGAAGAATTACTACAAAGCAGGAAGCTTCCAGAATTGAGTTTTCGCTCAGGGCCATATCTGCAGCAGACATATTTGTACTTAAAAGCTGCAGGCGGTCCTGAAGCAGGGTGACATTTACAGACAAAGGATATTCATCTGTAAAGAACATTACTGAAAGATAGTAATCATTCCAGTGCCATACAATGCTGAACAATGTGATTACAATTACGATTGAACCTACATTTGGAAGCATGATTTTAAGGAAGGTCTTGAATGGACCACAGCCGTCAACAAATGCAGCCTCTTCCAGTTCAACAGGCATACCTTTAAAGAACTGACGTGCCATGTAAATGTAAAGGCCGGAACGAAGACCTACACCTGTAAGACTCATAAGATAGAAAGGCCAGCTTGTATTAAGCAGGTTAATGCTTACAGCCTTTCCATGATTGAATGGTCTGAGCAGCTGTCCAATTCCAAAGAAATCAAAGAAGTGGAATTTTACGTAAAGAGGGATAATGATGGTGCTGGTTGGAACAACGATTGTAAAAACAAGAAGTGCAAAAAGAGCATCTCTTCCCTTAAACTTAAAGCGTGCAAATCCGTATGCAACCATAAGGCAGACAAAAATCTGAATGATTACTGAAGGAATAAGAATCTTGAGAGTCATAATAATTGAATTCTTAAAACCAATAAGCTGATCAGCAAGAATAAAATTCTGGAAAGTCAAAGTTTTAGGAATCCAGATAACTGTCGGATCAAGACGATCTATAGGATCACGGAAAGCATTTGAGAGCAGGAATAATACTGGATAAAGCAATACATATGTCATTCCTAAGAGAAAGAGTGTACGCAAAATTCCGGTAATAATTTTAAGAGTTTTTTCTGCAGCTTTTTTCTGACTTAATTCACTCATTTGTATCTCCTAGTTCAAAGCTTTATTTGAAGCACGGTTAAGTACTGTGTTAACCAAAAAAATGAAGAACATAACTACAACAAAGTAACAAATTGAAATTGTAGTAGAATATTCATAACGACCTTGACCTGTATAGAATACAATCATGCGCATTACTTTATTTGAATAATCTGTAAAGTAATCAATAATCGTATATATAACTGCCAGAATCAAAGTTGGAGAAATAAGGACAAAAGTTATCTTCCAGAAAATTTCCCAGCCTGTTGCACCTTCAATTTTTGCAGCTTCATACATTGAATCTGGAATTGAGTGAAGGGCAGACAAAATCAAAAGAATTTGAACACCGGATTTCCAGGTTAAGTCGAAGATTTGTCCAACCGTATCTGTAAGGATTTTTACGATTTTAGACGGCATACCCGCCTTAATCAGAACTTCATTTAAAACTCCTGTCTGGAAAATTGTAGAAGCTGCCTGTCCGCTTGTTGTATCAGCAAGAACATTTTCCTGGAGGATTGTAATTACAACTCCTGAAGAAATAATTACAGGAAGGAAGAAAATTGAACGCATTGCGGTTCTTCCCTTAAAATCCCCATGAAGAATAAGAGCAATAAAAAGACTGAAGAAAACAATAATCGGAACAGAGTAAACAAGGTTTCCTACAGAAGAAACAATATTTCTGGAAAACTCTGCATCAACAGTGAATGCTGAAATATAGTTCTCAAGACCAACCCATTCAAAATTAAGTCCCTCTGCACCAATATCAATTTTGGTCAGTGTGTAATAGATAGAATTAAAAAGCGGAAGCAGAAAGAAATAAACTACACCTATGAGCCATGGAGCAATAAATACCCAGCCCCAGCGGTTTTTTCTGTCAGCTAATCCTGTTTTAGAAAGTTTCTTTTTTCCAGCCTTATTTGACTGACTTGGAGAAAGAGAATTTTCTATTGTATTAATATCCTTATTTTCAATTGCTTCATTTTTCATTCTGCATTTCCTCCAGTTACAGAGTAGCTTCCGTCTGCATAATTTACAGTAACTGTAATACCATTTGAATAGGTTGAAGAACGGATATCTCCATCAATTTTATAATCAACAATTGTACAACCCTTTACTTTTGAATTAACTTCAGTAACTTCTCTATAAAGGGCAGCTGCATCATCAATCCAGTCCTGACTGTAAAGATTTACATATGACTGCATGCGGCTGTCACTTATAAGATCAGGATTCTGGGTAATCCATACAAAAGAAATGTCTGCACCGCTTTCAAGAAGCTTAAGTTTGTATTCTTCCATATTTGTGTTTCTGTTTGCAGGAAGATTACTGAAAGGCAGATAACCTTTAATAACCATCTGATAGAATGGAACTTCTGCATCCTCTACATCATACCTGGATGATTTTGAAGGCAAATCGCTTACATATGATGCAAATGGAAGAGCATAGGCAAATGGTGCACTGAGCATCAATTTTTTCTGATAAGAACTTTCCTGAAGCATAGAAACAAATTTTTCTTCAACTTTATTTCTTCTGATTCCGTTTGGACCAAAATCGCTTGAAAGAATATTACCCAGTGAATCTGGTGACAAACCGGCGTAATCAATTTTTCTTTCAAACCTGTTAAAGAATCTTCCAAAATCTTTTTCAACTTTTTCTGAACGAAGAATATAGAAAGGATATTTATCAGAAATTTTTTCATCAGTATAAGTAGACATTCTGTAATCAGGAACCTTAACTGGTGAACGGTTAATCATTCTGTTTGCAGTCAGTTCCTTGATATGAGACAAGTCTGATGAATAAAGATGAACAAAGTCTACTCCCAGATACAATGGAATATTGTTTTCTTCAAGATAGTCAGTCATTTTTCTGAACTGACGTTTGCCGCCAAGAAGAGACTGAGGCTTTGGAGAAGAAGGATATTTTCCAAGAACTCCGCCTTTTACCCATCCTTCAAATTTAACATTGAAATTAGAAAGGCCCTTTTCTTTCAGAGTTTCCAGAGTGCTTTTTACAGAACTGAAAGGTGTATAAGCTACACCAACATTCATTGGTAACCCGGCAATTGTTCTTTTCTTATTTGAAGAACCAATAAAGTCAATTGTCAGGGCCGGTTCACTCTGATCAGGCTGAGTTGTAAAGCCCTTGTTTTCCTGAAGATATTTTCTATAGGCTGCTGCCATTCCAGCAAGAGAATTATCTTCTTTATCAATAAAAATATAACGTACAGAATAAACGTCTTCTGATTTTTCAAAATCTGTTTTTTCGTAAATTACAACATCACGGGGAGTTCCAGTTCTTTCACGGAAAGATACAGAATCAAAATCCCTTACAATAAAGCCGGCACTAACGGCATTGTAAACAGACTGCTGTCCTGCATCAGCCTGAATGGTTGCCCTGGATTCTCCACTTTCAATTACTGCAATAAATGCGCTGTCCTTTCTGCTCAAACCAAAAACAGGGAGACAGGCATTCTGGGTAACATTCTTTCTTCTTGTTGCAACAATTGAATTGTCTCTTCCATAAACATACTGACTGTATAATGATGGACTTGAAGAATTAAAATTAATTAAGGCACCACTTCCATCCGGAACAAAAATAAAACCATCTTCATCTTCAGGAGCACAGCCAAAGTAAGGATTTATTTCAAAATCCAGAATTTCAAGAGGCGGAACTTCAGAATCGTGATCTTCGTAAATTTCATTTACAGGAACACTCATCACAAGAGAATTTCCGTCAATAGTAATTTCCAGAGGAATAAAAAATCCGTCTGCTGTAAAATTGTGATTAAGTCTGATTCCATCTTTTATCTGGAGAACTTCCAGACCGTTACGCAAAAATACATTGGTATAGGAATTGGCATTTCTGAAAATAGAATTCTGATCCTTTGACCTGACTGTAAGGAAAGAAGGAATTGAATTCAAAACGAAGCCTGAAGTTTCGTCATCATCTTCCCAGTCCAGAGGTGCAGAGTACCATACATAACCATTATTTTTCTGTCTCACTGCAAGTATGGATTTTTCTTCAGCAAAGAAAAGCTGTAAATATTCATTTTCTGCAAACTTGTAAAACTTCTGTCCTGTCAAATCTGCTTCTGAATACCAGGCAGAATTTGACGCTGCAGAGAATGCAGGAAGAATCACAAGTGAAGCTATAACTGCTAAAATAAATTTCTTTAATTTCATTTTACTACCCCTACACTCTCATCAAGATTTCCTGAGTCAAAGTTGTAATGAATGACCACATCTGTGTGAACAGAGATACAAACAGAAGGATTACAAGGACAACAAGAATCATACCTATAATGGTAAAAATTGTAGAAACAATTGTCTTTCCTAGGGTGTATTGATGAGCCGCTTTCGCAGCAAGAATCAACTGTACAATACTCCATATCTGCTGGATTGAAATAACAAGTCCCAGCCAGAAACTTTCTTCCCTTACAAGAACCCTTGTAAGAATGATTACAGGAATCTCAAGAAGGATCCATGACATTCTTGAATAGGCAGAGAAAATCCAGATTTCCCTGAAGGTACCCTTACCATCAAAGAGTGTACATACACCCCAGTTACATACAGTCCAGAGCAGGAATACTCCAATAGTTGATCCGAGAATAATAAAAATATTCATGCGGTCAAGACGGTTCATATTGAAAACAAATCCTGTATACTGATATTCCAGAATTGAAAGAATGAACCATGCAGCAAGCATTACATTTGCAAACCAGAGAGAGCCCTGCTTTTCGTGCTTAAGTTCTTCCCAGCCCTTGAAAGGATGTAGACAAAGATAGAATGGGAATCTGTATTTCTTTATGTATACAGCATGATTAACAGGTCCAGTCTTCTTTGGCTTAATCTTACGGAAAATAAATTTCCAGAGTGGAATAAGAAGAATTACAATCAGAACAATCATTACCAGAGAGAAGTGTTTTCTCAAAACTTCAGTTCTGTATTCGTAATAAGAATCACTGTAACGTCTGTGAGCATCAGCCTGACGGTAAAAGCTCATGGCTTCCTTGTAACGTTCAAGACGTTCGTATGCACGGCCAATTCCTCTTAATGTAAGTGGATTTGTTCTGTCAAATTTAAGTGCTTCATTCCATGGAACAAGAGCTTCTTCAAAGAAACCTTCATCATAAAGGTAAGTTGCCTGATGAATTGCCTTACCATAATCAGTAAGTTTAAACATTGTAAGATTATTCTTTACTGAATCAAGAACAAAAATCTTGTCTCCGGATGAAATAATGTCAGTTGGGCTGGTGAAGGTTCCAGTCTGATTTCCAATTCCTCCGAAAATTCCAAGAAGATTACAGTCCTGATCATACTGGAAAATTCTTCCTCTTTCTGAATCAAGAACTGAAATGAATCCTTCCGGATCAACATCTACGGCTACAAGATTAGAACGTTCTACACGATTTGAATAAGTGTTTTCTGTATCACCAAAGAACTGAAGGTCTGGTTTCTGTCCTGCAAAAAGAATATTCTGTGAAAGAGGATTCAGTTTCTTTACCTGACCGTCCTGCTCCTGTTCACCAAAGTTTGAAACTGTGTAAATAAATCCTTTTTCATCAATTGTAAAGTTAACATATTCAATTGGAACATAGCGGGACATTCTGTCTCTCTGGGTAGAAGTTAAAAGTTTACGCCAGATACGATCCTGAAGAAGCTGAGAAGTTACGCTTACTTTATTTGATCCAAAGAATCCAAGAAAGTCTCCGTTTTCATCAAAAGTATATGCACCTTCAAATGAACCAAAAGAGAGGACATAAAGAATTCCCTGATTGTCCACAAGAAGTTTTGTTGGTGCAAACTTTTCTTCTTCCGAAAGAAGTTCTGTAATAGGCTTTACAATTTTACGGATGAGGGTTCCGTCAGGATTACATTTCCAGACACATTCTGCACCCTTATCTGCAATATAAAGAAAACCGTTTTTGTCGTAGCAGATTCCCTGAGGATCTACAAGATCAACTCCGCTTGCAAGAATTTTTTCAGTTCCAAGATTTAGAACCTGAATTACTTCAAGACTATCATTCAATTTAATGATGCGCTTTTTTCCCACATCAAGAATGTTAATATTATTATCATTATCCTTACAAAGATCATCCGGACCAGACATTTCATCCAGTCCTAAATCAAAACCGTCAACAGCTTTTACTACATCGTAAATTGGACTTGCAGGAACTGATGTACCCCAAATACCGTATGTGTAGGAAAGCCATGGAACATCAGCATCCGAAACCGGGAGAGCTGCTGCCTGAGAAATTCCTAAAACCGCTGTTGCTGTAAGAGCAAGAATTTTATTTTTCAAATTTATTTTCATTGCCCTACTCCTTAATACCTGATGTTGTCATAGTTTCAATTACCTGACGCTGTGTTGCTGTAAATAAAATAATTGGTGGAAGCATCATTACCAGAATAACGGCTGAAGTTGCTCCAGTTCTTGCAAGACCACCAGCCTGTACCTGAGACATAATGGAAGGAAGAACCTTCATGCTTTCATTGTAGATGTAAAGGTTACCGTTATTGTTCCAGATGTTCTGGAAAGCAAAAATAATAACTGTTAACCAGGCAGGCTTTACGCTTGGCATAACAATCTTCCACCAGATTCTGAATTCTCCGGCTCCGTCAATTCGTGCAGCTTCAAGAAGGGAACTTGGAATCTGACCCATGAACTGCTGCATGAGATAAAGTCCCATTGTCATCTGAACTACAGGGAAAATCAGGGACCAGTAAGTGTTAATCAAATGAAGTTTTGCACTGATGATGTACTGAGGAATATACAAAACCTGTGTTGTAAAAAGCAGTGCCATAACGATGATTTTAGAAATTACCTTTTTACCTGGAAAGTTGTGCTTGGCAAGAGGATAAGCCGCAAGACTTGCACAAATTACGTTGCCACCTGTTGCTAAGACAGTTACAAGTACTGAGTTAAAAAGATAACGACTGAAAGGAACCCACATATTCTCCAGAATCTGAGATAACTGTACAAAGTTATTCAGAGTTGGATGAGCTACATAAAGACGAGGAGGGAAAATTAAGATTTCTTCAATCGGTTTAAAGGCATTTACTACCGCAAACCAGATCGGAAGAATCATGAATGCACCCAGAAGCAGGAGGAATATAGCAAGGAGAATATCAACCGCTCTGGAACGGTTAGCTTTTTTTGCTCCACGGTACCAGAAGTGACGGCGTCTTAATTTTCTTTCTTCTTTTGTAAGTCCGGCTCTATTTCCCTGCAGGGCAGTAACCGGAAGCTTTTCAATATTATTTGTCTTAGTACTAGTCATTTAAGTTCTTCCTCAGCAATTTTGTGATAAAGCTATTTGTAAGAATCATAATCAGGAACAGGACAACACTTAAAGTACAAGCGTAACCCATTTCAAAACGGACAGTACCGTAGTCTATGATATACGTACCAATTGTATCTCCGGCATAACCTCTTGTTGGGAATCCGCCGACCTGTTTAATAACTTCAGAAACACCAAAGGAACCTGAAATCTGCATTACAGCACCGAACATAAGCTGTGGAGCCATTGAAGGAATTGTAATGTACCAGAGTTCCTGCCAGCGGTTTTTTACACCGTCAATACGTCCGGCTTCATAAAGAGAATTATCAATACTCTGGAAACCGGCAATAAATGAAAGGAAGCCTGCACCGAAAGAAAGCCAGATCTGTACACAAAGCAGAACACCCAGTACATATTCGCTGTTTCCAATCCAGTCAATTGGTTCCTTGATGAATCCGAACTTCATGAGCCAGGCATTTAAGAATCCATAGTAGTCACCTGAAAAAATTACAGTCCAGATAAAGAAGATATTTCCTGCCAGTGTAGGAGCATAGAAAATCAAAGTCCAGATTGAACGGGCAAGAGGTTTATATTCATTTATCATCCATGCCAGCAGGAATGACAGAACATAAGAAATAGGACCTGTAATGAAGGCAAATACAAGAGTGTTCTTCAATACAGTTAAAAAGATCTGATCATCCAGAAGCAGACGGATATAGTTTGAGAAACCTACAAAGCGAGGTTTCTGCAGCATGTCAAAGCTGGTAAAACTTAACGCAATTGATGAAAGAATCGGAAGAATCGTAAAGATGAAAAACAATACCATAAATGGTGCCATCATCAGGTAACTTGAACGAGTCTCCCAGTGAGCTTTTTTCTTTTTCTTAACCAGAACTGTTTCCAGTTCCGGAGACTTTTTTGTATTAGTCATCTATGCCGAGCTCCTTTCTCTTACGAAGAATTTCTTCATTAATCATGTCGCAGTACTTGTTCAAAGTAGCGCGGGCATTCTGGTTATTGTAGTAAACCTTTGTGAATGCAATATCAATCATACGGATTGTATAGTAGCCTCCAGGAACTTCAGGGATTTCCTTAACGTGTATCCACTGACTTTCAAGAAGTTCCTGTTCAGCCTTTGACCAGCCCATTCTGTAGAAGGTGTCAACGTTAGCAGTACCAAGACGGGCTGCAGTACCAAGCAGGGTTTCCAGCTGATTTGCATATTTAAGCTGAATGTCAGAAGAAGTCCACCACTTTAAGAATTCCCAGCCTGCATCAGGATTCTTTATTTTTTTGAACATAACGATTGCACTTCCTGAAGCAGATTCCTGACGGTTGATTGTTCCATCTTCCATTAAAGTTCCAGGAATAGGAACCATCTTCCACATATTTCTGATTTCAGGTGCCGCAGCAGTAAGTGTATTGTACAAACCATAAGAACTGATACCTAAAGGCATTTCTCCAGAACGGAAACGGTTATAGAAATCAAACTTAAGGGTAAAACCATATGCTGAATAGAAGTCTGTCCACTGCTTAAAAGCGGCATAGGCTTCAGGATCAAGAAGACCTGTTTCCCTGTTATCATTCTTGTAGAAGTTTCCTCCGTGCTGTGCAAGAAGTGTCGGGAAAAGGTTACGGCTACCCATACCTGCATCAATCAAATCAATACCATCAGTTGCCTGATATGGAAGACCAACCTGCATATTATTTCTCTGCAGTGTTGGAATAATTTTATAAAGTTCATCCCAGGTCTGAGGAGGTTCAATTCCCAGTTCCTCGAAAATATCCGTGCGGTAGAACATCATGTGGAAATCCTGGGTAAGAGGAAGAGCATATGCCCCGCCCCTGTACTCATAAGGAGTCATTGCCCCCGGTCTGAAACGTTTAATTACTTCTTCATAATCAGAGAAAGTACTTAAATCATAAAGGGCATTTCTGGCTGCAAGATTTACAGGCTGTCCGCGAGAAGTCTGAATTGCAATATCAGGACCACGACCTGCCATTGTAGCTTCAATAATTGTTCCCTGAACCAGAGAAAGATTTACATTTATTCCTGTTTTTGGAGTAAAGTCATTTGTAATCAGATTGCGTAGAATCTGAGCCTGGTCACGGCCTGAAGAAATCCATACAGTAATGGCTCCGCTTTCCTTGCCACCGATACTTGTATAATCTTCAACGAAAGATGCAAAGAAAGAGCGGATTCCCATCCATCTCTGCTGAAACCAGTTGGCCCTTGCTTTCGGAAGTTTTGCACCTTTAGAAGCAAATCCCAGATAGTCAATTTCAAGAGGAGTTTCCTTTCTTTCCAGAATCCAGGTTGAAAGGTTTGCAATATTGTCTCTGAAAGAAGACTGTCGGTTTGGAATATATTCAGGCTGCTTTGCAAAACGGTCAAGCTGATCAACCATAATGCGGAGAGTCTGAGCTTCAGTACCCTTCTGACCAGTAATACGTTCAAACTCTTCAGCCTCTGCTTCAAATCTTACAGAAAGCTCATTCAGTTTTTCAATCAGGCCAGGAATTTCTTTTTCCAGCTGATAGTCGCGGTAAAGGTCAGGTTCGCTGCCCATAATCATAATAAAGCGGCGGCGAAGAGTATTACATTCATATGTAAGGTCATCTACAGCAGTAAGAATTGGAGTAAGACGGCCTAAAGTAGATTCCATGCGTACTCTGTGCTTACCCTTCTCCAGATTAATGTAGCAGGGATTTCCTTCCTTATCAGAAACTACAAACTGTCCCCACTGAAGGTTATATGCGAATTCCACATTTTCAAATTCCTCACATGGAACTTTACCATCAATGTAGATTTTACGTGTTGCAGCCATACCACGCTGAACATTCTGCCTTGCTTTAATAAAGAGCTGATAAAGTCCGTCTTCCGGAATTTCAATTTCCCACTCCAGCCACTGGCCAGGCAGTTTCCAGGTTGAATTACCGCCAATTGTATTAAGGCGAATCTTTGATGGAGAACTTGGTTCAGTTGCAGCATCAATACGGTCACCTGTAGGAATCAGTACAGAATCAGATTTTAACAAAGCATGTTCACCCTGAACCTTTACTATAGTTTTCTTCTGTGAAGAAGATTCAGGATAATCCTTTGAAAGTTCAGAATATTTAATATTTGCTTTATGGTTGCCTACAGTAATACTCTTAATTGCGATTGCTTCTCTTTTAAGTTCCAGAGTCAGGGTATGATTTCCTGCTTCAACATAGAATGGAAGAACTTTATTAAAAAAACCCTGAGTATCAACAAAGTCCCTTACCTGCCACTGAGGAACTTCTTCTTCGTCAGATACAATCTGGTTTCCGTTTTTGTCCATACCGATAGGAGCAGAATCCTTCCATACACGGGCAAATCGTACTGCCTGAAAATCATCATTAGGAAGTTCACCGTCAATGCGGACTTCAAATTCAATTTCCATTCCCTTATTAGGAAGGGCAAAATATTCAAGGGTGAGTCCGTAAAGACCACTTTCTTCTATAGAAAAAGGCCATGTTACTGAACCGGCTTCATCAGTCCAGTAGAGAACATCCTCTTTCCCCTCAAATTCTTCAAGATTCCTGATTCTGGCATCTGAAGAAGCACTTATATAGGAAAGTGCATCGATTTTTACTGACTTCTCCGGATAAGTAGCGCTGCTATATTTTTCGAGATATTCATTAATAGAGCTGCCACGGGACCATCTTATAACCTGCTTTTCAACCCCCTGCTGTGCACACAAAGTCTGGGAGAGTAAAGCTGCTAATGTTACAAAAACGGCTATCTTTTTTCTTTTCATATAGCGTAAAGACCTCACTAGTATGTCTATGATAAGTCACTCGACTGAATTTAGCAAGGAGAATTTAGCAAAATTAACTAATTTTTTAAGTTAATAACATTAATTAAATGTTATTTTTAAGTGGTTTATAACTTTACATTTTTTCGATTTTTTAATTTTAAATTTAATTTTTCTTGCATTTTGATTACTTCATGATATGATAATTCTATAGAAAATATGATTTTTCAGGAGGAATTGAAATCATGAAGAAAATTACAAAAGTCATTTTTGCAGCAACCGCTGTTGCACTTTTAGTTAGCTCAGCTGCTTTTGCTAAACCTAAGAAGGAAAAAAAGTCTAAGAAGGCTGAAGGACCAGCTCCAATTGTAAATCCAGATCCAACCGGCACAGTAGATCTTCTTGACGGTGCGGAAGAAGGTGTTTACTGGCTTGCAGTAGCAGATTCATGGGGCAATGGAGATACATCAATTGATGTAGGCGAATACACAAAGTGGGCATCAGAAGGCTCAACATCACTTCTTCTGGATTTTTCAGCATCTAATCCTGCAAATGCAGCAAATGCTGGAGACAAGGCTACATTCTACTGTGACGCTCTGGCAATTGTAGACTTTACAGAATACAAGCAGGTTGTTCTTGACATTAACAACCCTACTGGAAAGGCAATTGACTTTGTACTGGTAATTCAGGACACAGACTGGACATGGTGTCAGTCTGCAGCTCAGTCCCTTGGTGCTGGTGTTAACAAGAACGTAACATTCAATCTTGCTGACCTTAAAATTCCAAATCCAACAGCAGTACACCGTATGGCTTTCTGTCTCTTCCAGGAGAATGATGGCCCAATTTACGTTGACAACATTCGTCTCGTAAAATAATTAACAGGAGATATTTTTATGAAAAAAAGCCTTTTAATTTTTACAGCACTTTGTACATCATTTCTTTTACTTGGAACATCAGCATTTGCTGCAAAGAAATCCAAGAAGAAGCCTAAGATAAAGGCACAGGTAGTTACAAACGAATTACCTTCAGGAGATGTTGTTCTTCTGGATGGATTTGAAGAAGGAAACTTCTGGCTCTCTGTTGGTGACGCATGGGATCAGTGGGGTTCACATAACCTTTCACTGGATGCAGAAACAACAGAAGACTGGGCAACAGAAGGAACAACTTCAGCAAAGTGGACCTTTGATATTGCAACAGCAGAAACTTCAAAGCAGGCTTCTTTCTATACAAATTCATTAATTGAAACAGACTGGACAGAAGTAAAATACCTGGTTGTTGATGTATATAATCCAAATGATTTTACAATGTACCTGAAGGGCAATGTTCAGGACGGTATTGCCTGGGCATGGTCAAGCACAGATGTTGTTGAAATTCCAGCAGGTTCAATCGTTCACAATGTAGCATTTGACTTTACTAAAAACGGTATCTCAGATGCTGAACAGATTGCATGCTGCATCATCGACGTATGTGATGAAAATCCAGGCGGCAGTTTCTATGTAGACAATATCCGCATTATCCGCTGATAAAATGGATTAAAACAAAAGCCCCAGACCTTACGGAATGGGGCTCTTTCTATTTTAAAGGAAGTTCCTGTCAGTTATTTTCTTCATCCTGAATTCTATTCAAAATAAGAGGACGTTCATCCGCAACCATAGCCTTGTCCGGACTTAAGCGGTAAGGCTGCAAAATAATGGAATTATTCTTATTCAGTCCAACAATTTCTGCAAAGGAAAGAAGATATGTACCATTCAGCCAGGTAGCATTATCTGGTGACCTGAACTGAATAAAGGGCATGTCAAGGAACTGAAGCTTTGTGTAGAAACCAGAACTTTCAACACCGTCAGTAGCAAGACTGGTATATTTTCCATCAGCAAAAGTTATGACAGAACCATCAGACCCTCTCCATGAAGGGCCTTTTTCCAGTTCCCTGATGTATTCCTGAACATAATCTTCAGTTTTTTTCAGGGAGTTTGTATTGTAGTATTCCTTTACATCCTGCTTTTTATACTCTCCGTCCCATTCCGTACTTTCAGAAATAATCATACGCACATCATCCATAAGGCGGACCTGAATTGAATCAACACCCTTAAGGCTGATGTCAATGCGGCGGCGAAGGTTTGCAATTTCAGAGTTTACAGTTGAAATATAGATTCCACTGTAGCGCAGGTAATTTTGTCCCCACTCGTAAATTTCCTGAGTATCATCGCAATAGAAAACAATTGATTTTTCATCGTAATCAAAAAAGATGTAATACTCTTTTTTTGAGCCGGGAACATTCAGTTTCCAGAGGCCGTTCAGATAATTTGCATAGGACTCTACACTTCCCCCCTGAACAAAAGAAAGTTCCCTGCTTGCAAGTGAAGCGGCAGAGGTGCGTTTAACGTCAGAAACTGCAAAATCCTGTAAATCCTTATCCCACAAATAAACTGTAACAACCTGATCCTTCATGCGGCCGTCACCTTCCATGGAATAAACGTAAACCGGATAAGAAGAACCGTCTGTTGTATCCATATGATAAGTGTAGGAACGATCTGTTTCCTGAATGTAGATAATGTCATTTGATTCAAATTTGTGAATCAGTTCAGTTTCTGCCCGGTCACCAATTTTTCTTACATGCCAGACGGAAAGCTCAGTTAAACCGGCTTCATTAATTCCTTCGTAAATAACACAGGTTTTGTGACTGCCGGTTAAATCTGAAGTGTAATAAGAAAAAGTACTTACCTGATTAATATCAGTCTGGATTTCAGCATCCCTTCCATAACTTTCAGTTTCAGGATTGTAATAACCAATCAAAAGGGTTATAGGGGATTCTGAACTTGTCTTAACAGCAGCAATCTGGTCCAGAATTTCATCATGATATGAACCTCCGTCCAGACTTTCATTAAGAACTGCAACCAGAGTTTCATCATTTTCCAGTGGAATGAGAGTTGTTAAAGGTTCGTCTCCGCCGTAAGAAACCATCTCCCCGTTAGATTCTTCTCTACGGGAAGAATGATTTTCAGCGGAAACCTTTGTATTAGACATTGTATCATTATTCTGTCTGTAATAACGCAGGAATACAATCGTAGCAATTGCAGCAATGGCAATTACAAATCCTGCAATGACAAATTTTTTATGCATGTGCCAATGATACTAAAGACAATACTAATTTGCAAGAACAGATCTGATGATATCCAGGCCCTGATCAATCAACTTGTTAGGAATATTCAATGGAGGAAGAAGCCTTACCACATCAGAACCTGCCGTACAAGTAAGAAGCCCCTTATCCAGCAGCTTCTTTTCAACTTCAACAGGATCAAGTCCTACCTGAATACCGGTAATAAGACCAAGGCCGCGTACATCCTTAATCACAGGAAGATTCCATGATCTGATTACTTCCCTCATATGTTCACCTTTTTCTGTAACGTGAGCAAGGAAGTCCGGAGCAGTCAATTCTTTAAGAACAACATTTGCTGCGGCACAGGCCAGAGGATTTCCACCAAAAGTAGACTGATGGTCACCTGCTTCAAAAACATCTGCAGCTCCACGATAAAGACAGGCGCCCATTGGAACACCACCGGCAATTCCCTTGGCAAGAGTTACAACTTCCGGATTAAACTGGAACTGCTCGTTAGCAAGAAGAGAACCTGTTCTACCCATACCAGTCTGAACTTCATCTGCAATAACAATAGCACCAGCCTTTCTTGCAAGTTCAGCAGCTTCACGAACCCATTCAGGATCCAGAGGAATTACTCCACCTTCACACTGAACACATTCAACCATAAAGGCAGCAGTTGTTTCATCAAAGGCAGTTTTAAGTGCCTTGTAATCATTTGCAGGAATGTACTTAAAACCGTCAGGATATGGTCCAAAACAGTCCGGATGAAATCTGTCCTGTCCAGTAGCAGTGAGAGAGTTGATTGTTCTTCCGTGAAAGCCCTGTAAAAGACTTACAATTGTACGTCTCTTTTTTCCATTTTTCAGATATCCGTACTTACGGGCAAGTTTGATTGCAGCTTCATTAGCTTCAGCACCAGAGTTTCCAAAGAAAACTCCGTCAAAACCTGTAGCCTTCAGAAGGGCTTCTGCATATGCTGCTCCAATGTCACTGGTATAGTAATTTGAAATATGAATCTGCTTTTTTGCCTGATCAGCAATAGCCTTAACCAGAGGAGGATAATTGTGTCCCAGACAGTTAACTGCAATTCCCGAAAGAAAATCTATATATTTTTTTCCATTAATATCGTAGCAAAGTGCCCCCTTGCCTTTCTTTAATGTTACATCAAATGAGCCGTAATTATTTAAAACATATTTGCTTCCCATAACATTCTCCTAATACAAGATTATCAGTAAAAATCAGTAAATCATAGTACCAATACCACGATCTGAGAACATTTCTATCAGAAGGGAATGTGGTACACGGCCGTCGATTATATGGGTTCTTGGAACTCCCCCTTCCCTGGCCAGCATACAGCATTCAATCTTTGGAATCATTCCACCTGCTATTGTGCCGTCCTTAATAAGCCCATCAACATCACTTATATGAATTCTCTGAAGCAGACTGTGAGGATCATTAATATCCTTAAGAACCCCCGGAACATTTGTAAGCTGAACAAACTTTTCAGCACCAAGGGCAACGGCTATTTTAGCAGCAGCAGTATCTGCATTTATATTGTAGAGATTCATATCCCCGTCTTCCCCAACTGCTACAGTTGAAACTACAGGAATAAAATTCTGGTTTAAGAGAGACTGAATTACTTCAGGATTTACCTGAGTAACGCTTCCTACAAAACCAAGATCTGCTCCGTCCTTATCAATTTTTTTTGCCTTAAGCAAACCTGAATCAACACCGCTGAGTCCAACAGCCCGGCCACCCTTCTGCAGCAGCAAGCCTACAATATCCTTGTTCAGTTTACCGGCAAGAACCATTTCAACAATTTCCATGGTTTCCTTATCAGTATAGCGGAGGCCGTTTACGAACTTACTTTCTTTACCGATTTTTTCCAGCATATGGTTAATTTCAGGACCACCGCCGTGAACCAGTACAACCTTTATTCCGATTGTGCTCAGAAGAACAATATCTTCCATTACGTCAGACTTAAGTTCTTCGTTAAGCATTGCATTTCCACCGTATTTAACTACAACAGTTTTTCCAACCCAGTGTTTAAAATATGGAAGGGCCTGAACCAGTACATCTGACCACTGCTGATTGTTAAGTCTTGGATCTGATTTATCTTCAAAATTTTCTTCACTCATTTTTTTACCGCCTGTAAAATTATGTACGATAGTCACCGTTGATTTTTACATAATCATATGTAAGATCACAGCCCCATGCAGTTCCGCAAGCCTGGCCGTCACCACACTGAACAAGAATTTCAACAGCTTCTTCCGTTAAAACTTCCTTAGCCTTATCTTCATCAAATTCCAGGGGAACACCATTTTCGTATACCTTAATGCTGTTTTCGCCATGAACTTCAAAAGGCTGATTTGAATCAAAATATCTCTTAACACCCTTTCTGCTTGTAAACCAGATGTTTACCTTTTCAGGATTAAAGTCATATCCGGAATAACCCATTGCACAAAGGAAACGGCCAAAGTTTGCATCTGCCCCGTACATTGCAGCTTTTACAAGGGATGATGAAATTACGGCCTTTGCCAGACCACGGGCTGTTTCAACATCCTTAGCTCCATTCACGTTACATTCAATTAATCTTGTAGCACCTTCACCGTCAGCAGCAATCTTTTTTGCCATTACAGTGTTGATTACATTCAAAGCTTCAAGGAAGGCATCAAAGTCAGGACCTTCAGCAGAAATTTCCTGATTACCTGCCATTCCGTTTGCCAGAATCGTAAGAGTATCATTTGTTGAGGTGTCTCCATCTACAGAAACACAGTTGTATGTACCCTGGATGCTTGAACGGAGAGCCTTTTCCAGCATCTGTGAAGAAATGGCACAGTCTGTAGTCATAAAGGCCAGCATGGTTCCCAGGTTAATGTGAATCATTCCGGACCCCTTGCACATTGCACCAATACGAACAGTCTTTCCACCGATTGTAGTTTCTACGGCGCATTCCTTGTAGTGAGTATCTGTAGTCATAATAGCAATACGAGCCTCTTCGTGCCCCTTTTTGCTTAAGCCTTCCTTTAACTCATGAATTTTTGCTTCAATTTTTTCAACTGGAAGCTGTGCTCCAATGACCCCTGTAGAACAAACAACAACATTGTCAGGAGAAATATTTAATTCACCAGCAGCAAGTTCTGCCATTCTGCGGGCAACCTCTGCCCCCTGCTGACCGGTACAGCAGTTTGCATTTCCAGAGTTTGCAATAACTGCCTGCATCTTTCCGTCAGCAATATGCTTCATGGTGTATTTTACAGCTTCTGCCTTAACTCGGTTCTGTGTAAAAACGCCTGCTGCATTACAGAGTTTTTCTGAATAGATTAATGCCGTATCATTTGTAGTGCGGCTTGACTTGATTCTGCAAAGAATACCATTTGCAGTAAAACCTTGAGGAGCTGTTACTCCACCGTCAATAAATTGCATTTTTATACACTCCTTTTGAGTTAATTTGCATAATTATAGTGATTTATCCAGGATTCTTGCAATAGATTTTGTAAATATACAGAAGATATTTTATTCTGAGAGCTGAACGCCCTTATCCCGGCTTTCTGTGGATTTATTATAAATGTTCTGATAGTAATCCAGGGCAATTCTGGAATAAGACCACCTGGACCTGGAATGCCCCAGTCCGTTTGGAAAAGAAGGAAGATTTGAAATTTCTTCCATAGATTCCAGACTGTAACCTACTCCCAGATTATATAGGGTGGAAAGAATCTTTAAGCAGTAAAGCTGATCTTTTCCTGACAAATCATATTTTTCCATGGCAATATCAATGAAAGCTTCCAGATAAAAAATCTGACTGCTAATATCCCTTGCTCTTTGAACTCTGGCCCGCCTTACTTCAAAGTTATCAGACATTCCCCCGAAATCAATTACGGAATATTTAAGCTTTAATTCAGGAGATGCCGCAATTCGCTTTTCAATATCAACAAGGAAGAGAGGCTTCATCTGGCAATAGCCTATAGAACAGTTCAAAAAAGATGTTCCGGAAGAATAGAGCATGCTTGTTGCAGCAGTTTCAATCCGGTCCCTTAACTGAGAATAGCGCATCAGTTCAGGAAAAACGATGGCGGTTGCAAAACCAGGATTTCTGAAATGATTTTTTTTCAGCAGTTTCTGAACTTCTTCCGCAAGCAGGAGGGCATTCTGAAAGTTCTCTTCATGGCTTTCCCTGTAATCATCCAGCCCCAGAACCACCGCAGGCTTTTCCGGAGCCTTGCATTGAGTAAGAATCGTTACTGTTAAACAAAAGAAGACCGCTCTAATTACAAGCGGTCTCCATTTAAGAGCTTTGTGCATTAGAATGCTTTAAGTGTCCTTTCAACGCGTTCAATACTCTTTTCTACACCAAGAATCAGAATTGAACCAATAAGTGGTGGAGAAACGCGGCTTCCAGTTACTGCCATACGAATAGGCATCATGAAATCTCCAAGTTTAACACCCAGTTCTTCAGCCATAGTCTTTGCCAGATTTTCAGAAGCTTCGTGATCAAGTGAAGGAAGCTGTTTAATAAAGTCCTTTGACTTTTCTAGAACTTCCTTTGTCTTTGCTTCATCAAGTCTCTTTGGAACAATCTCTTCTTTTGGAGGAAGAGCAGGTTCTGTAAAGAGGAAGTGAACCATTTCAGCTGCATCTGTAAGGAAGTGAAGTCTTTCCTTAATAAGAGGCATAAGTTCAAGAAGCTTTTTCTTAACGTCTGCGCTGGACATGTTCATTGAAGCATCAACACAAACAGGTTCTCCGTCTTCACCCAGAGCAAGACCTGAATATTCAGGACCAACCTTTGGCTTTGGCTGAGGATTGTCAGGATTGATTTCCAGTGTTGCGTCACCAGTACCAGTAATAAATGGAAGAGTCCACTTATAAAGTTCTTCGTCTGTAAGCATACGGATGTACTGGCCGTTATACCATTCCAGCTTTTTATAGTCGAATACAGCAGGAGCCTTGTTCAGGTGTTCCAGCTTGAAATTCTTTGCAAGTTCTTCAAGAGTATACATGTCACGGCCGTCTTCATAAGAACAGCCCAGCAGAGCTACATAGTTTACAATAGCCTGAGGCAGATATCCTCTGGCACGGAATTCATTAAGGGATGTAGAACCATGACGCTTAGAAAGTTTCTTACCGTCTGAACCATTAACCATTGGAAGATGGCAGAATTCCGGATGCTCCCATCCAAATGAACGGTACATCTGCACGTGGAGAGGAGTAGAAGGGATCCATTCCTGAGCACGCATAACGTGAGAAATGTGCATCATGTGGTCATCCACAATGTTTGCAAGGTGATATGTAGGGAATCCGTCTGACTTAAGAAGTACAGGATCAGGAGAAATATCTTCATTCTTCCATACAATATCTCCAAGAAGATGATCATGGAATTTTGTTTCACCCTCAAGAGGCACCTTAAGACGAATTACATAAGGCTTACCTGCATCAAGATTTGCCTTTACTTCTTCTGGTGTAAGGTGACGGCAGTTGCGGTCATATCCAGGAGGAAGTTTATTTTCAGTCTGAATTTTGCGGATTCTTTCCAGGCGCTCAGCATCACAGAAACAGTAGTAAGCTTCACCCTTTTCTACCAGTTCCTGAGCATATTTTTTGTAAAGATCAAAACGTTCACTCTGAACATAAGGGCCGTATTCACCACCCTTTTCGCCGCCTTCATCCCAGTCAATACCAAGCCAGGCCATTGTGTCGTAAAGATTTTTTACGTATTTTTCATCGTAACGTGTACGGTCTGTGTCTTCAAGACGAAGAATGAATTTTCCACCCTGTGAACGGGCAAAGAGATAGTTAAAAAGTGCTGTACGAACTCCACCAATGTGCTGCATACCAGTTGGAGATGGAGCATAACGTACTCTAACATCTGACATATATTTGTCCTCTATATATAGAAATAAGATTTGTCCTTCTACTATATCGATATTAGACTGCCCTTTCAAGATTTATTAAAGTCAGAAATAAGAGATTTTTTTTCAAGGGCGTTCCCTGTCCCGTGGGGCCAGGTCGGGTCTTTCAGACTTCCGCTTCGCTTCATTCTTCCCTTCGTCCGCTTCGCTCCCTCAGTCCAGAACGCTCTAAAGAGCGGTCTTACAGCCCCTAACGCAGAAAGGCTTATTCCCCGTAAAATTATAATCAATAAGATTTTATTATAATTTTGACAAATATTACAAAAACCTGCCTGAAATTTCACAAAAAAAATCATAAAAAAACAAAAAAAATTAAAGATTTTTTGTAACCTTCAGTTTCCCCCTTTGTTGTACAGGTATATTGCAAGAGCAATTAACGCAGTTTTTAGATACGCCTGCACAACTAACGTATCAGTTTCTGCATCCTCCTCTCCTTTGGCCTCTGCTCTTACGTTGTATGGGCGGAGGTTTTATTTGCACAACAGTGCTTTTTACTCCACAAAAAGGGCTGTCCGGACCAGTGTTACTGATCAGGGCAGCCCTGCTTTTTTACAAAGATTTTTTCGGAAAATTAAGCCTGTGGAATCTGATTCAGGGCAGAAACTACGGCGTTAATACCAGCCCGACCGATACTTGTAGATTTTCCTGCACCCCAGTACTGATTGCCGTCTTCACAGGTAATCTGAATGTAGGCAATGGCAGAGGTATCCCGTCCAGTACCAATTGAATGTTCATGGAAAGAAGTTACATTAAAGCGTGGAGCAGGTGTACTTGTAAGGGCATTAACAAAGGCATCGATTGGACCATTTCCCTTTTCACCAATAGACAGCTTTTCTCCCTTCCATTCTACCACAGCACGAACGGCAGAAGACTGGGCTTCCTGAGCACCTTCAATATTTGTTTCATTAAGATCCAGAATATTGAGGTTTGAACGATTTTCAATCCAGTTCTTTACAAAGATATCATAAATTTCTTTTGCCTGAAGTTCCCTCTGCTGACGATCAGCTTCATTTTTAACCACAAGCCCCAGAGCAGGATGCATAGCCTTTGGAAGAGAGATACCATAATCCTGTTCCAGAATAAAGGCAGCTCCCCCCTTTCCAGACTGAGAGTTGATTCTGATAATTCCCTCATACTGACGGCCAATATCATGTGGGTCAATATAAAGATACGGAACATCCCAGAGAGCATTTTTATCCATTGAAGTTCTTGCAGCCATTCCCTTTCTGATTGCATCCTGGTGACTTCCTGAGAAAGCAGTGAAAACCAGTTCTCCTGCATAAGGAACGCGGGGACCAACTTCCATTCCGGTAAACTTTTCATATTCAGCCCTTATCTCTTCAATGTTGCGGAAGTCCAGTTCAGGATCCACCCCTTCTGCAAACATATTCAGTGCAACATTAACAATATCAAGGTTACCGGTTCTTTCACCATTTCCAAAGAGACAGCCTTCAACACGGTCAGCTCCTGCCAAAAGTCCAAGTTCTGCAGAAGCAACGCCAGTACCACGGTCATTGTGGCAGTGAGTTGAAATAATTACATTCTCACGATCAGAGATGTGCTGGGCAAAGTATTCGATTGAATCAGCATAAACATTCGGAGTGTAGCATTCTACTGTTGTAGGCAGATTCATGATGATTTTGTTTTCAGGAGAAGCTCCCCATTCAGCCTTAACAGCCTCACAAATTTCAATAGCATAATCTATTTCTGTCATTGAATAGCTTTCAGGAGAATATTCCAGGCGGATTCTCTTTAAGTCTTCAGCAGACATGCAGCTCTTAATGCAGCGGACACCGTCAATGGCAATCTGCTTGATTTCTTCCTTTGATTTGTTAAAAGTGTATTTACGCTGGGCAGGAGAAGTTGAATTGTAAATATGGAATATAACGTGAGGGGCACCCTTTATGGCTTCCATTGTTTTCTTAACCAGAGCTTCACGAGCCTGACAGAGGACCTGAATTGTTACATCTTCAGGAATGTGATTTTCTGTTATAAGGCGGCGGATATATTCATATTCAGTATCGCTGGCTGCAGGAAAACCTACTTCAATTTCCTTAAAACCAATTTTAACCAGCAGGTCAAAAAAGGCAAGTTTGACCTCTACGCCCATTGGATTAATCAGGGCCTGGTTACCATCACGAAGATCAACTGAACACCAGACAGGAGCCCTGGTAATTCTCTTTGAAGGCCAGGTTCTCTTTTCCAGAGGAATTGAAGGAATTGGTGCATACTTTCCATTTGGATTCATTACTGACATTTTTTTTTCTCCTTTGACCATGCAGACACTTTTCTATGCGGGAACTTTTCAGTTAACTGACAGCAAACTGTCTGCAAACACTTTTTTGTATCTGCAAATAAAAAAAGACCCGCTGCCGAAGCAAGGGGTCTGTAATTTGCAAGTTTGATTTATTTTGAAAACCTTAAGGCTTTCTTTCAATCAATCATACCTTATAGCTAATACTATACATCTTCCAGCACCTTTCTTCGGGTTTACAAGAGAGAAGTTAGTAGTAGTAGTACGAGTGATTTCTTATTCATATGCATATTTATACATTGAAAGTGAATATATGTCAAGACTGATTTCCTGGTAAAGGCTTGCTGCCTGTAAATGAATTTTTCTTATTTTCTTTAATACCAGGATAAATCAGAAATTACAATATCTTCAGGAATGTAGTATTTAGGGCCTCCTCGTTCTACAGATACATAGCCCCCAAATATCCAGCCGAATTTTCCATCATCATATTCAATTTTCAACCAGTGATCTGTTAATCCGTCTATTGTTTCTGTTTCCTCTGTAATAGCTACTATATCGAAATTTTCTTGCGGAGAACGAGTGCCTTCCTCAAAATTATGTAGAAGAAAAACTTTTTTGCCATCAAGTCCCGGTTTATCTCTTACGTTTAGTCTTTCCCATACTGAGACTATCTGGCTTATTTTACGAACAGTCCATTTTTTTGATGTTTGAATTTCTTCCAGTATTTCATATCGATTTTCATAATATGGATCCGTATATTCTCCTAAGGAATCAGAGCTTGTACAAATATAACCTACAGAATTCTTCAGTTGAATTTTGTACCATAACTGGCCAGGAAGATTTCCCAATCTGTCTTTAGGTTTATTGAAATATTCTATTGTTATAACTTCTAAAACATTAATACTATCATTATCCTTTAATTTTCCTATACTTTTTTTGAAAGTATAATCTTCGTATATAGTCCGATTATTTTCTTCCAGCAAGTCACCAATTTTTATATTGTTGATGAAACATTTACGGATAGTTGTTTTAACTCCATCTTCTTCAAACGATGTAATAATAGTTCCATTTCCATCTTTGTAATTCGGATTAGAAAACACAACTTGTGCAATAAAGAATACAATAATTAGTAAGATGTTTTTTTTCATTTTTCCTTCCTGAAAAGCCTGTAGCCTGTCCTTATATTAGCTGGTTGTACTGCCCTGACTTGTTTGTCGGCTTTAAACCTCAAACTCAAAAATATTCGTTAAAGAAATCATCCTTCTCGGAAAGAATTTCTATTTTTCTTATAGAATATTCTCCTTCTGCTTTTCCGTAAGGTTTTATTTCTTCATATTCCAGAAATCCTGATGAATTGAATTTTCTTATATACTCTTTATGGATTTCTTTTTCTTTTCCTTCTTTTGCAAATACAATTACACCAGTTTCAGGACCTGTACTTTCATAGATTTCTGTTTCAGAACCATCTTGTAAAAAAGTTTCTTTAGAAACCAGATTACAAAGGTTATAATTATATTCACGTAATATTTCTTTTTCACCATTATGAATAATTTTTTCTACATTTTTGACATTCTTTTCGTTAAAGTAATTTTCTTCTAGAGAAATCCATTTTTCATCACGTATATCACGTTTTATAATTTGATTCTTCTGGAACTGATATTCATTATATAAATTGTACAATTTATTAAATTGTATTTTTAAGTAATTCTCATCAGTAACAATTTTTCCGGTAATTTTTTTTGAAGTGTTGCGTTTTAAATCTTCTCTTGTAATTACATATTCTGATTTATCACAATAATAACTTGTATGTTCTTTATAAGAAATAAAACCCATATCATATAAATTAATACCAAATACGTCTGTTATTCTTCCTTCCGAATCAAAGAAGTAATATTTATATGACACATTTCTGTCATAGGAATCTGAATAAGATTTTAAGCCCTTTTCATCAAGGATATAATTTTCATAAGATTCCTTAATAATTTTATTCTTAAACTGTTTTAGATTCTTGATGTAAAACTCTCCTGCAAAAAATGGATTTCTTGCATTGAATTCGTAACAGTCAGCTTTAGGGTCAAAATACTTCTTAAATACAGAGTATGTTGCATCTTTAGCATAAAGCACAGACACACTCAACATTACTAATAAAACAGATATAATACGCTTCATTGTTTGCTCCAGAATGATTCAAAATAAGCCAATATGCAATTGTTTTCTATAACAACAAAATTCTCATGTTGCCAGGTATTAGGCACATACTCCAATTGACTATCAGGACTGAATGAACCGTCTGTAAAGAACCACTTGTTTATAGGATCATTACCTGCTTTCATAATGATTTGAACAAGTTCGTTATGATATAAATATGCTGGCTCAATTTTATACATACAAATTTCTCCATTAAAATATCAATCAAATATTGTTCTGTTTTTTTTCAATGAAAATAGAGATTTATAAAGTTCAAAAAAAATTAGAATGAATGAATGAATGACTTTTTTTGATGCAACAACTCATATGAAAAACCTTACTTAATAATTTTTAATTATATTTACAGAATAACTTTTTGTTATAAATTGTCAAGTTTTTTTTCATCTATTGCTGAGAAATTTACATATTAAAAAACTTATATTGATTATCCCCGTTAACGGAAAATAGAATGCTTATCCTAAGTTATTTGCTGCATTTTTTATTCAATTTTGATATTGATTACAACCAGTCCCACAAGACAGATGGCAATTCCAAGAAATTTATTCCAGCTGACTTTTTCCTTGAAAAAGATAATACCAACAAGTAAAAGAAGACTGCCCAGAATGGCACTTTGAATTATCTGAGCTGTAGAAATTTCCCATCCCGCTTTAAATGCATAAATCCAGCCCAGTTCCATTCCCAGCAAAGATAGTCCAAGAAGAAATGATGACCAGTTGAGTTTACGATATTCAGCAAAAATATTTGAATCTTTGTTAATAAGAAAATAGAAAAGAAATGAAAGAAAAGCAGCAAGCAGATACGATATTGTTAATGATGCAAATGGATTAAGGCCGGAAGGAATTGATTTTGCGCAAATCTGGTAAACAAGGTTGGACACAATAACCAGCGCCAGCGGCCAAATGTATGAAAACATTTTAAACTCCTGTAATAAGTTTGGCCTGTTGTGACGGTAGGTGCCCATCCGCTGAAAAAGACTTTACCACTTTCAGCCATAAATTTTCAAGCCCCCTGCTTTTAAGAATTTGACCTTAAGCAAACAGTAAAATAAAATGATAAAAAAATTTCGCAATAAAGACTGGGATTAATATGGAAGAATTTGATTTGTATACCTGCAGCAGAAAAAAAACAGGATCAAAAATTGTAAGAGGCTCAGGAGAAAAAATACCGGAAGGCTCTTACCGTCTGGTAGTCGGTGTTTTGATTTTCAATTCAAAAGGAGAACTTTTAATCCAGCAGAGGGCAAAAGAAAAAACTACCTGGACAAATCTCTGGGACATTTCCTGTGCAGGTCACGTACAGGCTGGAGAAAGTTCACAAGAAGGAGCGTCCAGAGAATTAAAGGAAGAGCTTGGGTTGACTTACGATTTTACTTCTGTACCGGCTGCAATTTCAATTTCCTTTCCAAAGGGCTTTGAAGACTTTTACATTCTACATCTGGACCTGGAACCTGGGAAACTAAATCTTCAAAAAGATGAAGTTCAAAAAGTTATGTGGGCATCAAAAGAAAAAGTTCTGGAAATGCTTGAATGCAAAAATCCTGAAGAAAGTTTTATTCCCTATGAAAAATCTTTTCTGGAATATTGTTTTTACTACAGCAAAAAACAAGGGCTCCACACCAGGGAAGACTGGACAAGGAACCCTTCAAACAAAACTATCTGAGAAGAACAAAAATCTTTGACAGTTTTTCATCAAATTCGTCTGTAGCAATCTTTAATTCTTTAAGGAAAGACGAATCCTGAATTCTTCCAAGAACAGCTTCCTTTTCTTCAGCATTGCGGAAAGTTGTACTTCTAAAGAAATCAGTATAATCTTTTTCACGACTGGAAATTGAAGACTCCAGCATATTAAGTGAAACATATGCTACATCGTTTGTAATGTCGTCATAATCCTCACAGGTAAAATTCTGAATCGGTTTTGAATACAGATATTCCAGAATATAGAAAGCATAGCGGGCCTTGTTCTCCACATAATGGCTGTCGCATTCATCATAGAAATCATGAACCTGCTGCCAGTTGTTTATAGACCCATTTTTAATTCTGTCAAAAAGTTCTGTAACTTTATCTTCAGGAATAACCTGTCCGCCGGCATTAATCCACTTTGAATAAAGAGGAAGACTGTATATTGTCTTTACATTTTCCTCAGAGAGAGATTCCAGATTATTTATGGAAGCCCAGTCAATTAAACACTGAACTGCAAAATATTTTAAAACCCTGCGGTATTCTTTATAGCCCTGTACTGCTTTATAAACAAGTGCGCCGTATCTTTTTTGAGAGCGGTCATCTTTAAGAATAATTTTTGCTCCCACATTCTGATGAATAAAATCTTTTGCCAGCTGAGATTTTTCTTTTTCTGTTGAAGCAACAAGAATCTGGCTGTGGATTTTTTCAGTAAGTTCCGGATTGTCGTCATGCTCTATAAAAGAAATTCTCTCGCTTTCATCAAGAAGAAGAAAACGTTTTGTTAATTCAATTATTCTTTCAAGGGCAGGAATTACTTCTTCCATTGTATCAGGAGCAAAAGGATTTGTTTCAATGTGCTGAACTTTTTCAATACGCTTGTCTCTTGAAGCAAACTTGTACTTGTTTCTTACAATGGCAAACATATTGTAAAGGAACCAGTAGGCTGGAATTATATGCACTGCTTTATCTTCATTGCTGGTTGCAATAAGGGAGAAAGGATAAGTGATGTTCAGTTCATTCTGATAACTTCCCTTACTTACAAGAACAAAAGATGCAAAGCGGGAATCGTACTTGAAATCAGAGCAGAGTCCCGGCCAGAAACCACGACCTGCAATCATTTCACCATCAGGGGAACGGGAGTTATGATTAGATCCGATGGTAGCAGCTGAAGCAATGTTTGTCTGCCCCATAAGGGTAGCTGCAATAAGGAAGGATGAATTGTGATGCTGTTCGTGGAAGGGAAAAATCAGATTGTTTAAAAGTTCACAGCAGGATACAGTAGAGTTATCCCCCAGTACGGAATTCAAGAGGCGGGCACCGTATTTAATCTGGCAGTTTTTACCGATTACAAATCTTACGGCTACAGCCTGATAAAAGGCTCTGCTGCCCTGCCCCATAATTCCGTTTACAAGTTCAACACCTTCTCCAACCTGAGAAACAGAATCTTCATTTGAAAGAATGGTAATATTCTTTAACTTGAAGGCTCCCTTGATGTAGGCGCAGGATCCAATCCAGGCATCTTTGATGAGGGTTGTATTTTTAATTACAGCATCGTGTTCAATTACACCGTATGTGTTCAGTTTTTTATCATTTCCGTATTCTGTCAGTTCAATGAAACGTCCCATAAGTTTATGGTCTTCTCTGTAGCGGGACCAGAGGAAAGCATCTGCCGGAATCATATCCTTAAAAGGAAGAACTGATCTTTCTCCGTTTTCATTTCCAACCCCAATCCAGATTCTGTTTTTTTCAGGTTCTCCTTCCTTTAAAATACCTGCTCCAAATTTGGAATGCTTTGTGCAGGAGATTTCCTGAATATTAAAAAGCATTACCCTGTCCTGCAGGCGGTAATTCTGAATATAGGAAACATTATTGATAACACAGTCATCTCCTGTTACAACATCGTATAAAGATGATCTGTAGATTCCTGTCTTAAGTTCCAGATCATGGTATTTAAGTGTAGCCGGACGAATAACTCCAAGAATTACAAATCCGTTAAAATCACTCTGAATAATCTGGTCAACACAAAATTCACCTTCCCTGTCGCTGACCCAGATATTCTGCCAGGAAGGATCAGAAGATGTATTTCTATTCTGAATCAGAGTATAAATTTCTTTTGGTGTAAGATGACGTTTATTTTCTATTAATGAAGGGTCAATTACAGCCACTTCTGTTTTTTCTGATAAAAGATTTACTTTAGGCATGTTTCTGATTATAGGATTTTTTTGTTTTTGATTCTATGTGATATATTTTTAGTATGAAACTCTAATGA
>JAEEGH010003309.1_pt1 | contig 42552 bp, 24 predicted proteins | sample 9134181 | NCBI WGS metagenome assembly JAEEGH01 (sample SAMN16246544, study PRJNA631951) | gut metagenome | biome: gut microbiome; feature: rumen; material: DP-attached | host: Bos | place: Iran: Karaj | collected 2018-10 | reverse complement strand
TGGAAGCGCCTCGAGACTGTCGAGGAGGCTGGCATCAAGGAGGGTGACAAGATTACCGTCAAGCTGCTCGAAATCGATCCTAAGACTGGTAAGTTCAAGCTCTCTCACCGTGTACTGATTGAGAAGCCTGAGGGTTATCAGGAGCGTCCTGCACGTAGCGAGCGCCGTGAGCGCCCCGAGCGTGGCGAGCGTCGCGACAGAGGTGAGCGCCGTGATCGCGGTGAACGCGGCGAGCGTCGCCCCCGTCCTGAGCGTGGCGAGCGTCGTGAGCGCAACGAGGAGTATCAGGCTCCCGCTGAGAACAACGAGCCCAAGGATTTCACTGACGAACTCGACAGGATGGACTTCTAAACAGAAGCAGAAATCACTATAGCTATTCGCCAGCTCATCAGTCAGAATGGGCTGGCGATTGGCATTATTATAAACGCTATAATGAAAACCATACTAACAATTCTGCTGCTGTCATTCTTTGCTACCAGTAGCTTTGCGCAAGGCACGTTGGAAGACTACAAACGAGCTAATGCCGTACGTGTCAACTATTCATGGAAGATGGCCAATGGTGATGTCAATGTCCACCGCATGGGTGATAGTCATCGGTTCTGGTATTCCGTTTGGGACGGACGGCAGATGGTATATAAGCAGGTCGATGCCGACAGCAACAAAGTCACTGTGTTGCCTGAGAATCCTGAGCAGCCACGTCAGCAGCAGCCTCGTCGTCAGCGCAGACCACAACACTATTGGTCGGAGGTGCCTGACGAGAAACGTGGTTGGCAAGTGTCGCCCGTTGACAGTATGCTCGTTGTATTCCATCGCGACAACAATCTGTGGACACGTCGTGGGCACGACGAAAAGCCGTTGACTACCGATGGCGATTCTGCTGGCTATTATTCGGGCTGGGGCTCGTTCTCGCCCGATGGCCGTTATTATGCTACCGTTCGTATCACACCAGCACCCAAGCGCTACGTCTACTATGTGGAGGCGGTGCCTCGTGACGGTCACCAACAGGCAGGATATGGCGTCGTAGAGCCCGTACTGCACAAACAGGAATATGCCAAACCAGGCGATTCGTTGAACTATCGTGTGCCGGTAGTGGTGGAAATAGCTACAGGCCGTGTGGTCAATCCCTCGACGGAACTATTCCGACATCAGTATCATGTGTCGGCTCCCCACTGGGATAGCAATAGCCGTACGTTGACCTTTACCTTCAATGAACGTGGTCATAAGACCTATAGACTATTGGAACTGGATGCTGAGACGGGTGCTGTGCGAACGCTCATCGAGGAGACCAACGAGAAGTACGTCAACTATAACCGCCTTTATCGCCACGACTTCCGTGACGGTCGTCGTATTCTGTGGACCAGCGAACGCGATGGTCGCAATCATATTTACTTGTACGACAGACAGAAAGCTCGTCTGATGCGTCAGGTGACGAAAGGCGAATTCTATGTGCGGGAGATACAGCATGTAGACGAGAAAGCTGGTGTGGTCTACTTCTCTGCCAACGGTATGAACAAAACGGAAGATCCTTACCTTATTCATTATTATAAGATAGGACTCGACGGACGCCATCTTGTTTGTCTGACGCCTGAGGAAGGACACCACAAGGCGACGTTTACTGCCGATATGCAGTATATGATTGATACGTATTCTACGGTCGAGACACCGCCCGTGACCGTATTGCGCCGGACAACTGACGGACGGCTGTTGCGCACGTTGGAAACGGCTGATATTACTCGACTCAAGGCTCAAGGCTGGCAGGCGCCCGAGGTGTTTGCTGCCCCAGGACGCGACGGCATGACACCGATGTGGGGCATCATTATGCGTCCTTCAAATTTCGATCCCTCGAAGACTTATCCTGTCGTTGAATATATCTATAGCGGTCCTGGCGACCAATATGTGCCAAAGTCGTTTACGCCTTGGATATGGGGTATGGCGGAATTGGCAGAGCTGGGCTTCATTGTGGTGCAGGTGGACGGCATGACCACATCGTTCCGTACACGTGCCTTCGAGGAGGTCTGCTATAAGAACCTGAAGGACGGTGGTTTTCCTGACCGTATTGCCTGGTTGCGTGCTGCAGCAGCCAAGTATCCTTATATGGACCTCAATCGTGTGGGTATCTATGGATGTTCCGCTGGCGGACAGAATGCGTTGGCTGCAGTTTTGTGGCATGGCGACTTCTATAAAGCGGCCTATGCTGCCTGTGGTTGTCACGACAACAGAATGGATAAAATATGGTGGAACGAGCAATGGATGGGCTATCCTGTCGACTCGAGCTATGTGGCGTGTTCGAATGTGGAGAATGCTTATAGGTTGGAACGCCCGCTGATGCTTGTTGTAGGCGAAAAGGACGATAACGTTGACCCCGCTTCAACCATGCAGGTGGTGGCAGCCCTCGAGAAAGCTGGCAAGGACTTCGAACTTGTTGTTATATCGGGTGCCGGTCATACGATGGGTGATGACTATGGCGACCATAAGCGTCATGACTTCTTCGTGCGCCATCTGCTTGGTGTGGAACCGCCCAAGTGGAGCGAGATTAAATAGCCGTTTTTACCTTCCATTTATGTCATATGTCATTTTTACCCTCACATACTCACATCATAGGCCTCAAACCCTTATGTGCAGGGCGTTTGCAGGACGTGAGGGATAAGCAATGTCCCTCACGTTACCCTCACATTTTGGGTCACATTCACTCCCATCGCATAGTGGGCGTGAGGTCTCGAAGAGAAAAAAGTGAGGGAGATGTGAGGGAGGACAAAAATCCCTCACGTGCCTTCATCCCTTTGTACATCAGCCTTTGAGAGGGGTCATGTGAGTATGTGAGGGACATTTTCGACAGTCAACCCAAATCAGGAAACATCATAATACTCGTTCGTTATTCGGCAATAAGGCACCCTTATTGTTCAATAACGTGCGTTTAAAGCTAGCAATCGTCTGCATTAAGTGCCGCTATTCATTCCCAGTTTGGGAATTTTAGATTCCCAGGCAGGGAGCAAAATATTCCCAGGCAGGGAAAAAGTTTCGTTATTCCTGGTTAGGTTGACAGGGTTTGTGTCACGTACCAGTAACTAGACACATCGTAGGCTTCGGACTCGCAGTCCGTAAAGAGCGAACTGACAGTCCGTAGGGACGGACTATGATAGGTGAATTACAAGTGCCGTTTAATAAATAATGCCCTCCGAAGAGGGCATATAGGATAAAATCCTTCGGCATATAGCCTTATTGTGATAAGATGTAGAATATCTTACGATTGCAAAGGTATATAAAATCGCTGAAACGACAAAATTATTTGCAAAATATTTGTATTATTCATTCATTTTGTTTAATTTTGGCTCATCAATTCTAAAAATCTTTTATTATGAAGAAGAGAATATTAGGTATAGATACTGGTACTAACAGCCTTGGTTGGGCAGTTGTGGATAAGCTTGAAGACGGGACTTATTCTTTAATTCGCAAAGGTAGCCTTATCTTTCAAGAAGGTGTTAAGGTGGAAAAGGGAATAGAGTCTTCAAAGGCTGCCGACAGGACATCCCATCGTGCACTTAGAAAGCAGTATTTCCGTAGAAGGCTCAGAAAGATTGAGGTTCTCAAGGTGCTTGTGGAATTTGGCTGGTGTCCGTATCTGTCTCCTGAAGCTCTACATCAATGGCATGTAAAGAAGGTATATCCAATGGATGAAGCTTTCATGTCCTGGCAACGAACCAATGATAATTTTGAGGAGAATCCATATTATTATAGACATTTATGCCTGCATGAACAGTTAGACTTAAATAAAGAGTCTGACAGATATATACTTGGCAGAGCCATGTATCATCTTGCCCAACGAAGAGGTTTCCTCAGTAATCGTCTGGAACAGGGCAACGATGACGAAACAGGTAAGGTGAAGGAAGCCATTTCCTCATTATCAAAGAGTATGGCGGATGCAGGATGTGAGTACCTGGGCGATTACTTCTATATGATATATAAGGAGAAGGGCAATACCGAAAGAATACGCACACACTATACTGACCGTGAGGAGCATTATAAGAAGGAATTCTATGCCATCTGCCACCAGCAGAACCTTTCTGACGAGCAGATAGAAACCTTAGAGAAAGCGTTGTATTTTCAGCGCCCATTGAAGAGTCAGCGACAGGGTGTGGGTAAATGCACCTTCGAACCCAAGAAGCCTCGTGTGGCCGATTCTCATCCCGCTTTTGAGATGTTCAGGATGCTGTCGTTTGTGAACAATATTAAGATAAAAGGCCCTCACGATGTGGAACTGCGACCTCTTTCTTCTGATGAATATGAAAAAGCAAAACCCATGTTCTTCAGAAAGAGTAAGCCTCAGTTTGACTTCGAAGACATTGCCAAGGCCATTGCAGGCAAAGGCAAGTATCAGTATATCAAAGAGGAGGGCGACAAGCCATATAAGTTTAACTATCGCATGACGCAGAGCGTGACAGGTTGCCCGACTATTGCCAGTCTTATGTCCGTATTTGGCGACGACTATGTCTCGGCCATTGCAGAGCGATACACGTTGTCAGCAGGCAAAACACCAAGTCAGATGGTTAACGATGTCTGGAACGTTCTTTATAGCTTCAGCGACAAAGACAAAGTTGTGCAGTGGGGCAAAGAAAAACTCCAGTTGGACGACGAGGAAGCCGAGAAGTTTTCGAAGATAAAACTCACCCACAGCTTTGCCTCGCTCAGCTTGTCGGCAGTCAACAAGATACTTCCTTGGTTGGAGCAGGGACTAATCTATTCTCATGCTGTGCTGATGGCTAAAGTACCCGATATAGTAGGTGAAAATGTGTGGAAGAGTAGGGGTGAATCCATCACGAAAGAACTGCTTTCCTTGATAGCGAATTTCAACCCCAAAGATATTACAATGCAGGGAACACTTGATCTTTGCATAAAGGATATTCTGAAGGATATGTGCGAATTGGAACCAGGGGCAGCAGAAAAACTCTATCATCCCTCTATGATAGAAACTTATCCTGATGCTAAGAAGAATGCGCAAGGTATTTATCAGTTGGGTTCACCAAGAACGAATGCTGTTCGTAATCCAATGGCAATGCGTTCACTACATCAATTAAGAAAGGTTATTAACACATTGCTCCGCGAAGGCACCATCGACAGTCAGACGGAAGTGCACATTGAGTATGCCCGCGAGTTGAACGATGCCAACAAGCGCAAGGCGATAGCCCAGTGGAACAAGGACAGAGAAAATCAGCGAAAGAAATACGCCGAAGAGATTTGCAAACTATACAAGCAAGAATGCAAAAAAGACATCACCCCAACGGACGACGATATCATCAAGTACCAACTCTGGGAGGAGCAAAACCACATTTGTCTTTATACGGGTGATTCCATAGGAATCTGTGAGTTTATCGGCCCCAATCCCAGTTACGACATTGAGCACACCGTTCCACGTAGTGTTGGTGGCGACAGCACCCTTGAGAACATGACGCTATGCTCCAGCAAGTTCAATCGCAAGGTGAAAAAGGCAAAGTTGCCCACCCAATTGTCGAACTACGAGGAAATCATGACGCGACTTGAAGAGTGGCGCAAGAAGATAGAAAAGTTGCGTAAAGATGTGGATCATGTGAAGACCCACTCTGGCATGGACAAAGCTGTCAAAGACCGCCTGATACAGAAGCGTCATCTGATGAAGCTGGAGCTCGACTATTGGGTTGGTAAATACAAGCGCTTCCAAATGGAGGAAGTACCAGAAGGCTTCGCTCGCAGACAGGGCGCTGGTATAGGTCTTGTAGGAAAATATGCAGGATTGTATTTGAAGTCTCTATTCCATAAGGCTGACGATAGAAATAAGAGCAACGTGCGTGTGGTAAAAGGAACCACCACCGCTGAATATAGAAAGATGTGGGGTATACAGGAGGAATATGAAAAGAAGTCTCGCGATAATCATGTTCACCATTGCATCGATGCCATTACGATTGCCTGTATTGAGCCAGGCGAATATAATGCCACAGCCAGGTATTATCAGCAACTGGAGGAGTACGAAAGAACGAATGCAAACAAGCCTTCGTTCCCTAAACCTTGGTCATCTTTTACAGAGGATATTAAGGCTATTGCACAAGAAATGCTAGTCGTTCATAGTACTCCTGACAACATGCCAAAGCGAGCTCGTAAATATGTTCAGACATCTAACGGCAAGAAACTCGCTTTAGGGGACTCTGCCCGTGGCTCGTTGCATAATGACACCTATTATGGAGCCATAGAACGTGATGGGGAAATAAAATATGTGGTTCGCAGACCAATCAGTTCGTTTGAGAAGGAATCTGATGTTGAGAGTATCGTCGACGATGCTGTGAAAGAGATTGTCAAGAAGACTGTTAAGGAAAAGGGCCTCAAACAAGCTGTGTCCGAGCCGATATATATGAATGAAAAAAAGGGAATTCGGATAAACAAGGTTCGATGCTATGTATCTGGTTCTATTGCAGGAAAGATAATAGATGTGAGAGACCAGCGCGACAAATCTAACCAAAAATACAAAAGGCGTTATTATGTGGAAAATGGAGATAATTACGCCATGGGTATATATGAAGGCCTAATGGGAAAGAAGGTATGTCGTGAATACGATCTCGCAAATGTGCTTGATGCTTCTATATACTATAATGAAAAAACAGATGATTCACTATTACCAGTTAAATATGTGAAAGATGATCTTGTTTTACCTATAAAATATAGGCTGTTCAAAGGTTTGCATGTTGTACTGTATGAGAATTCGCCAGAGGAAATTAATATTCGGAATGCAAAAGATATTGTGCCACGACTGTATGTTATAACGGGCTTGTCTACATCCAGTACTACAACTGGGGGCAAAACTTATAAATATGGTATGGTATCAATGAAACATGCTCAGGAAGCAAGACCTAGTTCTGAGTGTAAGGAAAAGAAAGGTACCTTTAAGAACGGAGAGGAATATAGGGAAAAAATTGTGATGAATCACAATCAATTTAATGCATTAATAGAGGGTGTTGACTTTAAAATTAATGTCCTTGGTGAAATTGAAATGCTAAATAAATAGATATATGCTGAAGCGTACACTTGTTTTTTCTAGTCCAATGATTCTTTCTCTGAAGAATCAGCAATTAGTGCTTGCATACAAGGATTCTCCTGATGAAAAGCAGACTGTCCCCATCGAAGATGTTGGCGTCGTCTTGTTAGAACACCAGCAGACGTCCGTCACCTTGCCCTTGCTTAATGCTTTAGCAGAAAATGAGGTTCAGGTTGTCATTTGCAATAGCAAGGGGATGCCAAACGCAATGATTCAGGGCATGAATAGTAACAATCTGCAAGGCGAAACACTAAGAAATCAGATTGCCTGTGGTGAAGTTCTTAAGAAACAACTCTGGAAACAAGTGGTTGAAGCAAAAATAAGAAATCAGGCATCTCTTCTGGATAGTGTTGGTGAAAATGGAAATGTCCTCAAACCTTTCTATGACTACTGCAAGTATGGCGAAATGCCTGTCAAAAGAACTAAATACATTAAGTTTGCCAGTATTCCCATGACGTTTGAAAGACTAAATGCATATCACATTATGTGGTTGTTCGTGATGTTTGATTTGCCTGTTTTGACCAAGAAGGAACGGAAGGATGCTACTTTGTTTCGTAAGAACTTGGAAAAAGATGGTTTTACAATGCATCAGTTTAGTGTTTATATAAGATACTGTGGTTCGTTAGAAAGTGCCCAAGTGCACATCAAGAGAGTTAAAAATTTTACCCTAGAAAAGGGGCACGTGAGCGTTCTTTCAATTACTGATAAACAATACTCTAACATCATTCATATTTGGGGAGCAGTAGAGAAAAAGTCTAGGCCAACTCCATTGCAATTAGAATTTTTTTAGTATTTTTGCAGAGTAGCAATACTATTTCGACCACTTCGTGTATCAAGGAAGTGCGGCAAATGCTTGTAAATAAGCAAGATATGAAGTACACGTTGTGGTTTGATGTAGAAGAGAGATATAAGACAATCTATCAGTCCCAGTATGAAACCCATCAGCAGTTGTGGTTTGATGTAGAAGAGAGATATAAGACAATCGAACGACTAAGCAGCGAGGACAGCAGGCAGTTGTGGTTTGATGTAGAAGAGAGATATAAGACAATCACCGCCGGACGCATCAAGGAAGGCCCCTAGTTGTGGTTTGATGTAGAAGAGAGATATAAGACAATCTTCACAATCGAAGAGATGTACGCCTCAGAGTTGTGGTTTGATGTAGAAGAGAGATATAAGACAATTAACGAACTAAGCCTAAAAGCAGGGATTTGTTGTGGTTTGATGTAGAAGAGAGATATAAGACAATATGAATGGGATGCAGCTCAACTCACATCAGTTGTGGTTTGATGTAGAAGAGATATAAGACAATGGCAGCAGCGAGAATCGGAGCGACAGGTTTTGATTCCTCCCCAAGCACAGAGGAGCCCCTACTGAGCACTTTTTCATCCGTCATTGTCTTTGTTGTGTCAAGCCTTTAGGCATACTCTAAGCTGCTTCTAGGCATACTCTAGCCATACTCTAGGCTGCTTCTAGCCATACTCATTCAGTATGGGAAGAGTATGGCTACACTATGGGAAGAGCGAAGTTGCAAGATAGCAGATGGAATATGTCAGTGACCTGGTACTGACACAAAAAAAATGTTCCTTTAAGATGTAACATTTTCAATTTTTGCATACTATATTGGTAGAAAAGTTTTATCTTTGCAAGCAGAATCAAGAAGGTATGAAAGAAGATCAAAAGATAGTAATCTATCAGACGGAGGACGGACAGACACAGATTGATGTCCGGTTGGAGAATGACACGGTTTGGTTGACACAGGCTCAGATGGCAGAACTATTTGAGAAAACACCGCAAAACATTACAATGCATATTGGTAATGCGTACAAAGAGGGGGAACTTGAAAAGGAGTCAACATGTAAGGAATACTTACAAGTTCAACAAGAAGGCAAAAGAAGCGTCTCTCGTAGGGTGAAATACTATGACCTTGACGTCATCATCTCTGTTGGTTATCGCGTACATAGCAAACGTGGTACTGCTTTCCGCATTTGGGCTCGCAAGATAATCAAAGACTATCTTGTGAAGGGCTATGCTGTGAACGAACGTATCCGCAAAGAGCAGATTGGTGAGTTGCGCCAGCTTGTTGGGATGCTGGGTCGTACCATTCAGGGGCAACCCCTGCTTTCCACAGACGAGACGAATGCCCTTTTCGAGGTGGTGACGGACTATACATACGCCCTCGACACACTCGACAATTATGATTATGAGCGACTGACCATTGACAAGACCACCAAGGAAGAACCCTTCCATGCCACTTATGAGAATGCAATGGAAGCCATCAGTGGTTTACGTGAGAAATTTGGTGGCTCTTCACTCTTTGGTAATGAGAAGGATGACTCCTTCAAGAGCAGTATTGGTCAGATCTATCAGACCTTTGGAGGCGAAGAACTCTATCCCAGTGTGGAGGAGAAAGCAGCCATGTTGCTATATCTGGTAACGAAGAACCACTCCTTTAGTGATGGCAACAAACGCATTGCAGCCACGCTATTCTTGTGGTTCCTGAACAACAACGGTATTCTCTATCGCGAAGACGGTTCAAAACGCCTGGCAGATAACACCCTCGTAGCACTAACTCTGATGATTGCCGAGAGCAAGACGGAGGAAAAGGACGTGATGGTGAAGGTGGTGGTGAACCTGATTAACCAACGGAACGAGTAAGTAGAGACTATGATAGGTACCAGATAAAAACAGTCAAATAGTCGTTGAAAAATAACCGAATTTTAATGATTTTGACTCAAAACTTGCAAAAAATAGTCGATTTTTGCAAGTTTTTTGATGCCTTTTTGCCGCTTTTTAGGTCGAAAAATGGCGATTTTGGCCAAAATCTACCATCTACCACATATCTACCACCACTTCGCGAGCTCTTTATTTAAAGGTGTTTCAGAGGGGTAGTGGTAGAATGGTAGATATTTCTCGAAAATTGAAATATTGAATAAAGGGTAATAGCCTCAAAAGAAGAGGGGGTATCGCTGTGTGGTAGCAATGTCATCTTGCCCCCGTTACGACGTCATCTTCGGGTGCTTCCGACGTCATCTACGACCCGTTCCGATGATACTTTAGGGGTGTAAAGTATCATCGGAACGACCGCAAGACGCCATCGGAACGGGTGAAAGGAACGTCAGGAACGACCCGAAAGTGACGTCACACTCAGAACTTCAGGTAAGAGAAGGTGACGGCGTCTTGTAGAAATGCATTTTTTTGCTTTTTATTTTGTGATTCTCTTGTTTTTTGCTATCTTTGCAGCAATAAGTCTATTGAAACTATGAAATATTGCTATCGCTACATCCTTTTGATGGCCGTTCTGGTAGTCGCGCTGACAGTCTCTGGTCAGGAACAGTCGGCTGGTGTTGACTCTGCAAGTGTTAAGAAAGACTCGCTGGTACAGACTTTGCGCAGTCAGTTGCAAGACCAACAGATGCAGAACATCATGTTGCTTGAACAACTGGAGAAGACCGGTGAGGTGGCGCGTGACGACTCCTTGCGGTTGGCGCGCCGTAAGGCACGCATTGACTCCCTTCGGAGTATCATCTCCGGTGCTCCACTTGTTATGGACGGTGATACGCTATTGGTGCTCTATACCCGTATGGGGGGAATACTTCCTGAGGCGCGTGTAGAGGATATTCGCGAGAAGATTATGGAGGAGGGTAGGCGTGTCACGCTATTTACCGATTCCGTATATATCTTTGATAGCGAGATTACCACCGATATCATGATTGGTGAAGAGTTGGTGATGAGTGTTACCGACAATGACGGACTGTGGCAGAACAAGACACGTCAGGAGTTGGCGGCAGAATACCGAACCATTATCGAGGCGAAGATCAAGGAGTTGCATGCGCAATACGGACTGAAACGCAAACTGTTGGGCGTGGCCTATGTGCTGGGTGCTATGTTAGCGCTGGGTTTGCTGATCTGGGCTACCAACTACTGCTATCGTCGTTGGCGCTATCGTTTGCTGCGAATACTGCTGCGCCGTACCCGTCCGCTGGCTATCAAGGACTATGAGGTGCTGAACCTGCACCGTCAGGGGATCCTCTTCCTGACGGGCTTCAATGTGGTGCGCTACCTGATTATCTTCCTACTGCTTTTCATCTTTGTACCGATGTTCTTTGTGGCTTTCCCTGAGACGAAGTCGTTCACGTTTACCATCTTCGGCTATGTGTGGAATCCGTTTGTGAACATCCTGAAGTCAGTGGTAGGTTTCCTGCCTAAGTTCTTCCAGATTATCGTTATCATTATTTGTTTCCGCTATCTGGTGAAGGGTCTGCACTACCTGATGAACGAGATAGGCTCAGGGCGCCTGAAGGTCAACGGATTCTATGCAGACTGGGCGCAGCCTACCTATCTCATCCTACGTGTGTTGTGCTATTCGTTCATGATTGTCATGATATGGCCATTGTTGCCCAGCAGCGAATCGGAAGTGTTCCAGGGTGTATCCGTCTTCATTGGTATCATTGTGTCGTTGGGGTCTTCATCGATTATCGGCAACGTGATGGCAGGCATGGTGATGACCTATATGCGTCCGTTCCATGTGGGCGACTTCATCAAGTATGGCGACACGGAAGGCTTTGTCATTGAGAAGAGCGTGTTGGTGACCCGTATCCGTACGCGTAAGAATGACGTCATCACCATTCCTAACTCCAACCTGATGACATCGCAGACGACCAACTATACCTTCTCAGCACATAACTACGGTGTCATTGTGCATACGAAGGTGACCATCGGCTACGATATGCAGTGGCAGCTGATTAGAGACCTCCTGTTGGCTGCTGCCGCCAAGACGTCGCATCTGCAGAAGAAACCAGAGCCTTTTGTACGCATTACGGCACTGGATGATTTCTATGTAGAATACGAGATCAATGCCTATACCCGCAAGTCGGAAATGCTGGGTGACATCTATTCAGAGCTGCACCAGAACATCCTTGACTCGTTCCACAGCAACGGCGTGGAGATTATGTCGCCCCACATCTTTGCCCACCGCAACAATTTGGATGTGCAGATTCCAAAAGGGATGGCTGAAGGCTGAGGTGTGATGTATGATGTTAGAGGTTCAACTCCAACGCTACGGGACAGTGGTCACTGCCGTAGACATCGGTCAATATCTGCGCGTCGGCAATGCTGGTGCGCAGTCTTTCGCTGGTGACGAAGTAGTCGATGCGCCAGCCTGCATTCTTCTGACGGGCCTGGAAACGGTATGACCACCACGAGTAGGTGACCTGTTCGGGATACAGGGTGCGGAAGGTGTCGATGAAACCACACGTCAGCAGGTCGTTGAACTTCTCACGCTCCTCATCGGTGAAGCCTGCATTCATGCGGTTGGTCTTCGGATTCTTCAGGTCAATCTCCTCATGGGCCACGTTCAAGTCGCCACAGAGGATGACAGGCTTCTTCTGGTCTAACCGCTTCAGATAGCTGCGGAAGGCATCCTCCCACGACATGCGATACTCTAGGCGCTTCAAGCCATCCTGGGAGTTAGGCGTATAGCAGCAGACCAGATAGAACTGCTCCATCTCCAGTGTGATGACGCGACCCTCATGGTCGTGCACGTCGATACCAATGCCGTACTCCACATTCAACGGTTCGTGCTTGGTGAAGATGGCCGTACCGGAGTAGCCCTTTTTCTCGGCATAGTTCCAGTATGACTTGTAACCCTCAAACTGCAAGTCCAACTGTCCCTCCTGCATTTTTGTCTCCTGTAGACAGAAGAAGTCGGCATCCAACTGTTTGAAGATATCGCTGAAGCCCTTGCCCTCGCAAGCCCTCAGTCCGTTGACGTTCCATGAAATGAGTTTCATCATCTTGTTCTTGTTTTGATTGTTTCGTTTTGTTGCAAAGATAGTGATTATTCCGGCAATTAACAAAGAAAAAATGATTTTTTTCTGATTATGCATGGAAAATCCGAAAAAAGTTGTATCTTTGCACAGTGCTATGAAACAATGGATGTTAACCATATTGCTGACTTGTTGGACACTGATAGGCAGTGCCCAAGAGTCGGACTCTGTAGTGCAACAGCGCATGGACTCTCTGCAGCGAGAGTTGCAGGAGATGAAGATGAAGGAACTGGTATTGCGCAATGCACTGGATGAGAGCGGGCGCGGTGTCAGGGAGGACTCGCTACGCAAGGCGGAACAGAAACATCGCATCGATTCGCTGCGACAGGTGACGCCTGGTGTGCCCTTGGTCATTGAGGAAGACACCTTATTATATATATACACCAGTCTGGGTGGTGACGATCCTATCCACCGTGTAGAGGCTGTAGCCCGTAAGGTGACGCAGATTGGTAAGAGCCTGAAGCTGACGACAGACTCCATGCACATCTTTGCCAGTGAATATACCGACGACGTGATGTGTGGCGAGGTGGTCATCGTCAGAGTCAGCGACTTGGATGGGCTTTGGAACGGCATGTCGCGTCGTGAATTGGCTGAGGAGTATTTGAAAATCCTGTCTCTGGAGATAGAACGGCTGCATGCCGACTACGGTCTGGAGGCTAAGCTGACAGGACTGGGGTGGGCTGTGTTCCTGATAGTGGTGCAGGTGTTGCTGTTCTTGTTGACAGCGCGATTCATCCGTTATCTGAGGAGGCTCATCGAAGAAGGAAACGTAAAACCACTCGTTGCCAAGGGCTATGAGCTGATGAATATTCAGCAGGAGAAGCGCATCCTGTTGTTGCTGACGCGTGTGTTGCAGATATTCCTCGTGCTGTTGCAGCTGTTTATCTCGCTGCCCCTGCTGTTCAGCATCTTCCCTGAGACGGAGAAGTTTACGTGGAACATGATCAACTATGTGTGGAGTCCGTTGCGCGACATGATGATATCTTTCGTGCGCTACTTCCCCAACATCGTGAAGATCATTGTTATCATCTACGTTGTTCGCTGGTTGCTCAAAGGCTTGCACCACCTGTCTGACGAGATATCGGTGGGTCACCTGAAGATAGACAGTTTCTATCAGGACTGGGCAGAACCGACGTATCACATCATCCGCATCTTCATCATCGCCTTTACGGTGGTAGTGATCTGGCCTTGTCTGCCAGGATCAGACTCTGGTGTGTTCAAGGGCGTGAGCATCTTCGTCGCCGCCCTGTTCTCGTTGGGTTCCACCACAACCATTGGTAACCTTATCAGTGGTATTATCATCACCTATATGCGTCCGTTCCTGGTGGGCGATTTCGTGTGTATCGGTGAGCAAGAGGGAGAGGTTATTGAGAAGAACGCCTTTATTACCCGTCTGCGCGACATCAAGGGAAATGTGGTTACTGTGCCCAATAACTCAATATTGTCCCTGCAGACCATTAATTACACGGCGGCCGTTCGTGACGGAGAGGGTAGTGTGGTGCACTCCGTATTCACCTTTACTTATCATGTGCCCCGCGAGACAGTCGAGGCGTATTTGCTGGAAGGTGCAGCCCGTAGTAAGCTGATAGAAAAGACACCGAAACCTTTTGTACTCTATACGGCGTTGGAAGATTTCTATACCCGCTACGAGATTAACGGCTATACCAAGGCTACCGATAAGCTATTTGCTGTCTATTCTGAACTGCACAAGAATATCATCGACGTATTCCATGAGCATGACCTCGATCCGACATCGTCGCACTTTATTAAAATGCAGGAGGTGAAGTAGGGCAGAAATACAGAACGAAAGAAGTCCGGCCAATTGGTCGGACTTCCTGATAGTTGCGGAGGCAGGATTCGAACGTGCGACCTCCAGGTTATGAGCCTGGCGAGCTACCAACTGCTCCACTCCGCGATGTTAGGGTGTCAAAATCAGTGCGAACCGAACGCAGAGAACTTGCTCTTTGCTGAGGTGAAGCCTGATTTCGCAGGGCTTTTCTCGAAAAGCGCTGCAAAGGTACGACTATTTTTTTGAATATGCAAATATTTTGCGAAAAAATCGCAAAAAATAGGTATTTCTACACTTTTACCCCTGTTTTATTTGGCTATTTCAGAACTATTTCCTAATTTTGCACATTGTATTTGCATTGTGCAATAATAGAAAAGCTTGGGAGGAATAGAATTATGTCCATATCAAAGACACGACAGAAGTTGGTTGACGTAGCCCGTCAGTTGTTTGCCAAGAATGGCCTGGAGAATACGACGATGAACGACATCGCTCAGGCCTCTGGTAAGGGTCGCCGTACGTTGTATACCTATTTCAAGTCGAAAGACGATATCTACTATGCTGTCATTGAGTCGGAGTTGGAGCGCCTCTCCGACCAGTTGGACGAGGTTGCTGCCAAGCGTATTCCCCCCCAAGATAAAATCATTGAACTCATCTACATGCACTTGAGCATGATTCGTGAGACGGTGGTGCGCAATGGTAACCTGCGTGCTGAGTTCTTCCGTAATATCTGGATGGTGGAGAAGGTGCGCAAGAACTTTGACGATGCCGAGATTGAACTGTTCCGTAAGGTGTTCCGTGAAGGCAAGGAAGATGGTGAGTTCGACATTGATAATGTGGATCTGGTGGCTGACATCACCCACTATTGTATCAAGGGACTGGAGGTACCGTATATCTATGGCCGTATTGCGCACGGCATGAAAGAGGAGGATACCAAGCCTCAGGTGGCGAAGATCGTGTATAGTGCATTGGGAAAGAGAAAAATGTAGTATTATCGAAACATCGAAACATCGAAATAACGAAACATCGAAATAACGAATAATAAAAAAATTAAAACAAGAATTATGGGATTATTAGAAGGTAAGACAGCGCTGATTACTGGTGCTGCACGCGGTATCGGAAAGGCTATCGCACTGAAGTATGCCCAGGAGGGCTGTAACATCGCATTCACCGATTTGCAGGTGAACGAGGAAACAGAGAAGGAGATTGCCGCTCTGGGTGTCAAGGCTAAGAGCTATGCCTCAAACGCTGCCGACTTTGCTCAGACCGAGGAGGTTGTGAAGGCTGTCAAGGAAGAGTTCGGTTCTATCGATATTCTGGTGAATAACGCAGGTATCACTAAGGACGGCCTGATGCTGCGCATGACTGAGCAGCAGTGGGACGCTGTTATTGCCGTGAATCTGAAGAGCGCATTCAACTTCATCCACGCTTGTGTGCCCGTGATGATGCGTCAGCGTGGTGGTTCTATCATCAACATGGCTTCAGTAGTAGGTGTTCATGGTAATGCTGGTCAGGCAAACTATGCCGCTTCAAAGGCTGGTTTGATAGCTTTGGCTAAGAGTATCGCTCAGGAGATGGGGCCCAAGGGCATCCGTGCCAACGCCATTGCTCCAGGCTTCATCGAGACTGCTATGACCGCTGCCCTGCCTGAGGAGGTTCGCAACGAGTGGAAGCAGAAGATTCCCCTCCGTCGCGGTGGTCAGGTCGAGGATATCGCTAACGTAGCTACCTTCCTGGCTTCTGATTTGTCAAGCTATGTAAGCGGTCAGGTTATTCAGGTCGATGGTGGTATGAATATGTAAAATACTGGCGTTTTTGACGCTTTGAAACCTCATTTGTTGCAATGAAGACATTTTTTTTGCAATAAATGAGGTTTTTTCGTAAATAATTCTTATCTTTGTCCCAACAATCAGAACCAATCTAAAACAAATACTATTATGGACGAAGAAAAAAATCTTAACGAAGAAAACATTCTTGACGCAGAGAACAATCTTGATGAAGAGAAAATGCTTAATGAAGAGGCGTGGACTTATTTGGATGAGGCCATGTTTACATCGTCACTTATCAGTAAAAAGGAGCGTGAGAAAGGGGTAGTCGATGATATCGATGACATCTATCCTCGCACGAAGGCAGAAACCGAACATATGGACGAGATGCTGAATCGTGCCGAAGAAGTCGTTGAGCATCCGGGTGATCAGGACTATGTAGAGCGTTACACGATGTTGCGCGAGATTGTTGACTGGTCGAAGAAGCGTCACAGCACATGGATGTGGAGTCTTATTGCTGGAGCATTGATAGGTGCAGGTATCTTCTATTATTTCAAGAAAGACCAGGAGGACGACATCCTACGTGCTAAGGTGGAGCGTGAACAGGTGGAGCAGTGGAAAACTGTCAAGGTGGGTCAGACGGCTTACGACAAGTGTCCCAGTCAGCATGCCAATGATGCTTACTCGCTGAGACTTACTTCTGCAGATAAGTATAAGATGTATAAGCTTATTGATTATAAGTCGTGGTCAGAAGGTGCTCTCAAGAGTGCCGGTGAGTATCAGCAGCGTGCTGATACCGCCACAACGAAGGAGCGAAAAGAGTCGTATCTGCAGTATAAGCAGAGCAGTGAGGAAAATGCTGCCAAGTATCGTGCTAACTATGACTCTATCAATGCGATGGACTTTGCACAGGTACATGAAATGGCCAAGGAAGATCTTGCCAAACGTGTGGAAAATGAGGAGTCGCATGGTAATACCTTGCGCAATTACATGATTTACTTGCTAATCCTTATACCTCTTTATATTATTACGGGCTATCCTCATGGATACACTATCACGCGTCATCGCCGTCGTGCAGGTTGTATGAATATCTTCCGTAAGGTGGGATTCGGTCTTGCTTCGTTCTGCTTTGGTGCCGGCCTGGCTATGAGTCTGTTGCCCGACTACAAGGTAAAGACGACTTATAGCGATGGCTCTACATCGACCCATACAGAGTCTGATTCTGCTAATATCATCATTGTGGTTCTTAAGATTGGATTGATGATTGTTGGCGCTTTCATCTTCTGTTTCGTGGCCTCTGTCATCATGACTATCGAGACCTTCTTTGGGTTGATTGAGAACTTCAACTGGTCTGGTTGGATAAAGAAGTTGATGCCTCCCAAGAAGCCCGTTGATGTTCCTCAAGCAGCATGATAATGAAACAACAAATAAGGCAACTTCTCTGTTGAGTTATTGTCCTTTTGAACATGTCAGGCACGCCAGAAGGCTATTGCCTGACATTTTTGTGTCCTAAAAATTTGGCAGTTTCCTTCCTTCTTTGTAAATTTGCATGCGTTATGCGAGTGGTCTACGAAGATAATCACATCATCATCGTCTACAAAGAGAGTGGCGAAATCGTCCAGGGCGACAAGACTGGCGATACACCCTTGTCGGAAACGGTGAAAGAATATATCAAGGAGAAGTATCAGAAACCTGGTGCTGTCTTCTTGGGTGTGGTGCATCGTCTGGACCGTCCCGTCTCTGGACTGGTGGTTTTTGCACGAACCTCCAAGGCACTGACCCGTCTGAACAAAATGTTCCGTGACGGTGAGGTACACAAGACTTATTGGGCGATAGTGGGCGCTTCGCAAGTGAATAGTGAAGAAGTGAAAAGTGAAGGGTGGCATACCTTGGAACACTGGTTGGTGAGAAACGAACAACAGAATAAAAGCTATGCTTACGACCATGAGGTGCCCCATTCGAAGAAGGCAGTGTTGCGATACCGTATGATAGGTCATTCCGATCGCTACTCACTGGTGGAAGTACAACTACTGACAGGTCGCCACCACCAGATACGTTGTCAGTTGGCTGCTATTGGCTGTCCTATCAAGGGGGACCTGAAATACGGTGCTCGTCGTAGCAACCCCGATGGCAGTATCTCGTTGCTGTCGCATTGTGTGGAATTTGTACATCCTGTTTCTAAAGAGACCATCGTGGTGGAGTCACCACTGCCTGCTGACCCATTGTGGTCTAACATGATAATGAATCGTTAGGTTATGAAGAAACTTTTCTGGTGGATATTGATCATCTTGCTGAGTCCCGTGCTACTCTTTGTGGTGCTCACGGTGCTGCTCTATCTGCCCCCCGTACAGAACTGGGCGGTAGACAAGGTGACAGCCATTGCATCAGAGAAGACCGGCATGGATATCTCAATAGGCTATGTCGACTTATCGTTTCCTCTCGACCTGTCTATTGACGAGTTCCGTGTGCTGCAAAAGCCAGATACCCTTGCCGATGTAGAACGCATGGTGGTCGACGTACAACTGTTGCCTCTGCTGGACAGCAAGGTGGTCATTAATGAGCTGGAAGTTACCAATACCCACCTGAATACCCTCGATTTAGTAGCAGCTGCCAAGGTGAAAGGCCGCTTCTCACGACTGTTTATGGCCAGCAAAGGCATAGACCTCGATCAGGGTATTGTTGAACTGAACGGTTCACGCTTGGAGGATGCTTTCTTTGATATCCAGATGGCAGACTCTGTACGAGAGGATACCACCACCAGTGAGCCTGTGCTGTGGAAAATCTATGTCGACAGCATCACTGTTGACCGCTCGGACATCGTGTTCCACATGCCAGGTGACACGATGAGCGTTGAGGCCCATATGGGCAACCTTACAGCCCGTGAGGCATTAATTGATTTAGGTACACAGACTTACACCGTTGGAAGTGTTGACTGGCTGAATGGTGCCATCAAGTATGACCAGAACTACCAGCCTCGTATCGAGGGTTTGGACTATAACCACATAGACCTCAGCGACATTACTGTGGGCATTGACTCCATCTATTTCCATGATCCGACGCTGCGCATGTATCTCCGTCAGGTTGCTTTGAAGGAAATGGGTAGTGGCTTTAGCGTCACCCATCTGTCAGGTCCTATTGCTATGGAGAATGGTGCCATCAAATTGCCTAAGTTTCGATTGTCTACACCTTATAGCGATGTCGATGTAGAATTCGACATGCCATTGTCGCTAATGGAACCCGTTGACCCGGGTAAGATGAGGCTGAAGATGAACGCTACGGTAGGTAAGCAAGACATCATGCCGTTCCTCAGCGACTTGCCTGCTGCTATGCGTGAGCGTTGGCCCGAATATCCGCTTACTGTCAGTGGTCTGTTGAAAGGGAATATGCAGCATATGGACTTTCATGATTTGGAAATATCGCTGCCTACTGCTTTCCATGCTACCGCTACGGGGTTTGCTGCCAACCTTGATACTCCCGATAAGTTACGTGCGGATGTGCAGTTCAATGCCAGTACCCAGAACCTGGGCTTTGTGATGGCTATGATGCCAAGAGACATGCAACGCAACTACCGCATACCGCCGCTGTCAGCGCAAGGACGTGTGAAGGCTGACGGTCAGCAGTATTTTGCTGACATTACCGCTCGTGAGGGTAGGGGAATGGTCAAGGCCAAAGGCTCATTTAATGCCACAGCCATGCGCTATGATGCCGATATCAAGGTGCGCGACCTGAACGTTCACCACTTCATGCCTCATGATAGTATCTATACAGTCTCTGCCGATATTACTGCCAAGGGGCAGGGCACTGACTTCTTCTCGCCACGTACCAGCCTTGTTGCTGACGCGAAGATACACCATGTCGGGTATGGCAAACTGAATATTGACAATATCTCCGCTCATGCATTGGTTAGTGACGGTAAGGCGCATGCCAATCTCATTAGTAGCAACCCGTTGCTGAAGGGTGCCGTGAATTTCGACGCCCTGCTTTCTACCACTCGTTTTGACGGTACGCTGAGCACCGATTTCCAAGAGCTTGACCTCTATAAGATGGGCGTTACGCCAGATCCGCTGACTATTGGAATGTGTGGTCATTTCGATATCAATTCCGACTTAAATCTGACCCATCAAGTCATGGGCGTTGTCAACGACCTCACTATCAGTGATTCTAGTCATGTCTATCGTCCGTCAGATGTTGACCTGTTGCTGAAGACTACGCCAGACACCACCTTCGTGCGTACCCAAAGTGGCGACTTTGTCGTCAAGCTTGATGCCAGTGGTAACTACGAACAACTACTTAATCAGTTCACTATTTTAGGTGACTCTGCGATGGCACAGTTAGAAAGGAAGACCATTGACCAGCCGGCCTTACGTAAGCTGTTGCCTACGATGCGTATGACAGTGGAAAGCCAGCGCGAGAATCCCGTCGCTACCTTCCTGAAAGCCAGTGCGGATGTGGACTTCAAGGATATGCTCTTCGATTTGTCGACCTCTGTCGCTGAGGGCGTCAATGGCCGTGGTTATATCCACTCACTGACCGTCAGTGACATCCGCCTTGATACCATCAACTTCTCCTTGACGCAACGTAAAGAACGACTGTCGTTTGGTGGTCAGGTGCGTAACAACAAGAAGAATCCTCAATTTGTCTTCAATGCTCTCTTTGACGGTATCCTGCAGGAACGCGGTGCAACCCTTGGCGTGCGCTATTTCGATGCCGACAATAAGATGGGAGCACGTATTGGCGCCCAGGCTGAGGTTGTCGATGGAGGTATCAATCTTCGTCTGATGCCCGACCGTCCTACGCTGGGTTATAAGGAGTTTGCCCTCAATAAAGACAACTATGTGTTCTTGGGCAGCAGTGGTAAGATCAAGGCAAAGGTTGACCTGCGTGCTGATGATGGTATGGGTATCCGTCTCTACTCCGAAGAGACCGACCCCGATGCGCTGCAAGACCTGACGCTCAGTCTGCATAAGTTTAACTTGGAGGAAATTACTTCCGTTATTCCGTATGCTCCCCGTATGTCGGGTATGTTGAATGGTGACTATCATGTCATACAGAATGCTAGTGGTCAGTTCTCTGTAGCAGGTGATATGGGTGTACAAAATATGACTTACGAGCGTTGTCCGATAGGTAATATTAGCACCGAACTCGTTTATCTGCAGAAGGAAAACGATGCCCATGCTGTGGAGGCACGCCTGATGATGGATGACAATGAGATAGGACTGTTGACAGGTACCTATTATAATAAAGATGATGGTTCGCTTGATGCTACGTTACAATTGGAGCATCTGCCACTGAATATCGTCAATGGTTTTGTTCCTGACCAACTCTGCGGCTTGCAGGGTTATGGTGAGGGTGAACTGACGATACAGGGTCCGGTGTCGCATCCCGAAGTCAATGGCGAGATACTCCTTTCCAACTCCTATTTGGAGAGTGTCCCCTATGGTGTCAAGCTACGTTTCGATGATGATCCCGTACGCATTCAGCATTCCAACCTGCTCTTCGAGAACTTCGCTGTCTATGCGCATAACGATAACCCGTTGAACGTGCAAGGCAATGTTGACTTCCACGATCCCGACCATATCACCGTCAATATGCGTATGCAGGCTCAGAACTTCCAGATTATCGGTGCCAAAGAACATTCCAAGAGCGTGGCTTACGGCAAGGCCTTTGTTAACGTTTTTGCCATGGTGAACGGTCCATTGGAAAACATCAATATGCGTGGTCGCTTGGATGTGCTGGGTACTACCGATATGGGTTACATTTTGCGCGATACGCCTATCACCACCGACAATCAGTTAGACGACTTGGTGAAGTTTACCGACTTCAGCGACACCACACAGACTGCTGTGACGCGTCCGCCTATCAATGGCTTCAGGATGGATATGACGCTGAATGTGTCGAACGGTGCTCATATCATGGCCTACATGAATGCTGACCACTCCAACTATATAGACCTGATGGGTGGTGGTACACTGCGCATGGTCTATTCGCCAGCAGATAATCTGCAGCTGACAGGGCGTTATACGCTGTCGAACGGCGAGATGAAGTATGCACTGCCTATTATCCCGCTGAAGACATTTACCATCCAGGATGGTTCATACATTGAGTTTACTGGTGAACCTATGAACCCCACGCTGAATATCACCGCCATAGAACATACGAAAGCAACTGTTACTGGTAGCAATGGAGTAGGGCGTAGCGTTAATTTCGACTGTGGTGTCAGCATTACTCGCACACTGAATGATATGGGTCTTGAGTTTACACTTGATGCACCAGAAGATATGCAGCTGCATGGTGAACTGCAGGCTATGGGACGTGAACAGCGTGGCAAACTGGCTGTCACCATGCTGACAACGGGTATGTACTTGGCTGATGGTAATACGAAACCATTCTCCATGAACTCAGCCCTTAGCTCGTTCCTTAGCAGCGAGATTAGCAACCTGACGGGTAATGCCTTGCGTACCCTTGACCTGTCGTTCGGTATGGATAACAGTACCGATGCTACAGGTCAGACCCATACCGACTATTCGTTCAAGTTTGCCAAGCGCTTCCTGAACAACCGTCTGAAACTAGCGGTAGGTGGTAAAGTGACTACTGGTGCGGAGTTGCCGGGAGGTCGTAACAACTCGTTCTTCGATAATGTCTCAATGGAGTACAGACTTGACGATACTGCCAACAAGTATCTGAATCTGTTCTTTGAGAATAACTCCTACGACTGGCTCGACGGCTATACACAGAAATATGGTGGTGGCTTCATCTGGCGACGCACCCTACAGAACTTTACTGATATTTTCCGTCTCAAGGATGACAGCAACACCTTGACGCTGCCTCCTGTTCGTACTGATTCAACAAAGACTACGCGCAATGACAAGAAATAAGATAACCTCATACATCTTACATCTAACTGCAGTCCTTTTGATGGCCTCCTGTTCGATGACGAAGGATATCCCTGAGGGCGACCAGCTCTTCACGGGTCTGAAGACCATTCAGTGGGTAGACGCGAAGAAGTCGGATAATCTCATTGAGACACAGGCAGAATTGGAGGCAGCCTTGGCTACAGCACCTAATGGATCACTGTTTGGTAGCAGCTATTATCGTCTGCCTTTCTCGTTCGGTGTCAGTGTGTGGAACAAGTATGCTGAGAAGGATTCACACTTTGCCCAATGGATGACTAAGACTTTTGGTCGTCAGCCAGTCTTGATGTCGTGGGTTAATCCTGAGTTGCGAGCTTCGGTGGCGCAGAACGTATTGCGCAACCATGGCTATTTCCATGGCCATGTGGCTTTTGAGACGGTACAGCAGAAGAATCCAAAAACGGCCAAGATTCAATACACCGTGACACCCGGTCGCCTGTATATGCTTGACAGTATCGGATATCTCGATTTCCCTGCCCATGCCGACAGCCTGATAAAGACTTCACTTGATGAAGCCCAGATTCATTCTGGCGACCCCTTTGTGGTGTCTCGTCTTGATGGTGAGCGTCAGCGCATCAGTACCTTGTTACGTAACAACGGCTACTATTATTATCAGCCAGCCTATGCTAGCTATCTTGCTGACACTTTTGTTGTTGACGGCAAGGCTCAGTTGCAGTTCCGTATGGCCAAGGATGTACCCGCTACTGCAACCCATCCGTGGTATATTGGTCGCATCACGGTGAATATGAAGAAGTCGTTCATGGAACAGCCCACAGACTCGTTCGTTGGACGTTCACTGACCATTCGTTATTCGGGAAAGAAACCACCTATTCGTCCGCGTGTGTTGCTTGCTGATATGAAGTTGCGCCCTCGTCAAACATATAGCTATAGTGACTATTTGGAGTCGAGTAGTAAGATTAATGCCATGGGACTGTTCTCGATGACTGAATTCCAGTTTACGCCTCGTGATACAACGGCAGCCTGCGATACCCTCGACCTGACACTTAACTGCACTTTCGACAAGCCATGGGACTTCTATGTGGAGACAAACTTCAATGCCCGTACCATTGGCCGTATGGGTCCGGAGTTGAAGATGGGTGTCACTCGCCGTAATGCTTTCCGTGGTGGTGAAAAGATAGATGTCAATGTCCACGGATCATATGAGTGGGCTATCAAGAATAGTTCATCGATGAACAACTACGAATATGGTGCTGATGCCTCTGTAGAGTTCCCACGTATCATTGCCCCCTTCATGAGCAAATTTCAAGGTCGCCGTCGCGGCAAGGATGGCCGACCACGTCCACGTTTGTTCTACAGTACTCCTACCACTCTGGCCAAGGCTTCTACCAATATTATCTACCGTCCGGGCTACTACAAGATGCACGTAGTTTCTGGTGAGTGGACCTACCGCTGGCAGACGTCAGAGAAGAGTCGCCATGAGTTCTCGCCGCTGACAGTGAAGTACCAGTTCATGAACAGTCATACGGCAGATTTTGATGCCATCATGGAGAAGAACCCTTACCTGTGGGCTACCTTGCAGGACTATTTCATTCCTGAGATGCGCTACACCTATACCTATACATCGCCCAAGCGCTCCCTGCATCCTACACGTTGGGAAACAACCATTGCCGAGTCGGGCAATGGTGTGGCACTCTATGATGTCCTTACTGGTAAGTCGTGGAATGACAAGAACAAGACGATGTTCAAGAATCCCTATTCGCAGTTCGTGAAGTTGGAGACCGACTATACCAAGACCCTTACCCTCGATAGTTACTCCAAGCTTGTGGGACATGTCAATGCCGGCATTATCTATCATTATGGTAATAGCGACTGGCTACCCAATAGTGAGATGTTCTATGTGGGTGGTGCCAATAGCATCCGTGCCTTCACAGTACGTGCTATCGGACCAGGATCCTTCCCCGGTATCGACGATAAGGCATACTCCTACCTGCTGCAGAATGGTGACATTAAGTTTGTTTGCAACCTTGAATACCGTCGTCAACTGTTTGGCTCCCTGCATGGTGCAGTATTCCTTGATGCCGGTAATGTCTGGACTATTGAGGAAGAGTTTGGTGATGACTATCCTGGCTACGGCAGCAGTCAGTTTAAATGGAAGAATTTCTTCCAACAGATGGCGGTAGGTACTGGTATAGGTTTCCGTTACGACTTGGACTTCCTCATTCTTCGTCTTGACTGGGGTATTGCGCTTCACCTGCCTTATGCTACAGCGAAATCAGGCTTTTACAATGTAGATAGTTTCAAGAACAGCCATACGCTCCACTTTGCTATTGGCTATCCCTTCTGATAAGGAAAAAACGATTATATATTTAACAACTTACTAAATAAACAGACTATGGAAAGAACTTGGAGATGGTTTGGCAAGAAGGATAAGATTACTCTTGCACAACTGAGACAAATCGGAGTAGAGGGAATTGTTACTGCGCTTCACGACGTGCCTCTTGGTGAGGTGTGGACTCGTGAGAAGATTCACGACCTGAAGACTTATATCGAGAGCTACGGCATGCGCTGGAGCGTAGTAGAGTCGTTGCCGGTAGTTGAGACAATCAAATATGGCGGTCCAGACCGTGACCATCAGATTGAGGTCTACAAGGAGAGCCTACGCAATCTCGCAGCAGAGGACATTCACTGTATCTGCTACAACTTCATGCCTGTGCTCGACTGGGCTCGTACGGATTTGTTCCACGACAACCCCAACGGTGCCACGAATCTGTACTTCAACTATGCCGAGTTTGCCTACTTCGACATTTATATCCTGAAGCGTCCAGGTGCTCGTGAGGAATGGGAGAAGTTCCAGTTCCCAGCGGGCTGGGGCAAAGGTCGTAGTGTGATTGCTGAGTGCGACGAACTGGCTAAGACTATGACTCCCGAGAAGGACCATAAACTGGTTGAGAACATCGTCATCAAGACGCAGGGCTTCGTTTCTGGTAACTTCAGCGAGAACGATGAGGCTCCTGTGCAGAAATTCCGCGAGTTCCTCGACCTGTATAAGGGCATTGACAAGGCAAAGTTGCGTGCCAATATGAAGTACTTCCTCGAGGCTATTATGCCTGTTTGCGAGGAGTGCAACATGAACATGTGTGTTCACCCCGACGATCCCCCTATCGAGATTCTGGGCTTGCCACGTATCGTACGTACCGAGGAGGATATCCAGTGGTTCTTGGATGCTGTGCCCAACAAACATAACGGTCTGACCTTCTGTGCTGGTTCGCTCTCAGCTGGTGCATATAATAATGTGGTAGAGCTGGCCAAGAAGTTTGCTTCTCGCACACACTTTGTTCACTTGCGCTCATGCCACATCTTCCCCAACGGCGACTTCACAGAGGCCAGCCACCTTGGCGGTCGTGCCGACCTGATAGAGCTCTGCCGTATCTTCGAGAAGGAGAACCCAGAGTTGCCTATGCGTGTGGACCACGGTATGACATTTACCGATGAGCCTGGCGGTATCATGGATGAGAGCAGTCATGGCCACAATGCTGGCTACACTCTCTTGGGCCGTATGTTCGCACTGGGTCAGGTACAGGGCATCCTAGCTACCGTTGACCGCGAACTGGGAATAGAATACAAGCAACCCGGATTCTTTGACTAATCAACAAACGACATAGACAGTGGAAGTAGCGAACGAGAGGTGGGGCATCCTTTATTGTCCTAAAGGGCGCGGTAGTAAGCAGCGTGAGAAAATCCAGCGTGTGCTTGATGAACGTAAGGTACAGTATGACTTTGTTCAGAGCGAGAGCAGTGACAGTGTTGAGCGTCTGATGACCATGTTGATACGTAATGGTTATAAGACCATCGTCATCATGGGTGGCGACTCTGCACTGAACGATGCCGTCAACTGCCTGATGGCAGAGGAAAAGCAGGTACGCGACAGCATAGCATTGGGTGTTATTCCCAATGGTTTGATGAATGACTTCGCACGCTATTGGGGTTTCGATGATGATGAGATGGAGCAGACCGTCGACTGGCTGATTAAACACCGCATCCGCACCATTGATTTGGGCTGTGTTCGCTATACAAACAAAAAGGGCGAACACTGCCATCGCTACTTCCTCAACTGTGTCAATGTGGGACTCATTGCTGACGTCATGAACCTGCGTCGACAGACACGTTCGCTACTGGGGTCCCGCACTCTGTCGTTTATTGTCTCCATCTTTTTGATGATCTTCCACCGCATGGATTACAAAATGCGTGTCCGACTGAATAATGAAACAGTAGACCGCAAGATTATGACCATGTGTGTGGGTAGCGGTCCAGGCTATGGACAAACCCCCAACGCAGTACCCTATAATGGCATGCTTGATGTGTCGATGGTTTACCATGCTGAGATGATACAGTTGCTGGCAGGTATATGGCTGTTGGTAACGGGACGTTTTCTCAACCATCGCAGTGTTCACCCCTATCGAACACGTGAGGTCGTCGTTGAAGAAGCTCCACATGCCATGGTGGGTGTTGATGGTCGCTTGATAGGTACTCCAATGGGTTCCTATCGCATCACCGTCGAACAGGAAGTTATCAACTTTCTGATACCCGATTAAGCCTTTTCTGGTGTCTTTTTTCACTATTAGACTACAAAATAGCACATTTTCTTTAAAAAAGTGCAAAAATATTTTGTAGTCCCGATGAAATTGCTTAATTTTGAAGGTGATTACTAATCTAAAAGCAATAAACTTAATATAGGAACTATGAGTTATTTACGATTCGAGAAAGCTGTGATGACCAATCTTGAGGAGTCGCTCCATCGTGAATTGCTGCGAACAAACCGTTCTGGCGCCTATAGCGCATCTACGTTGGTAGACTGCAATACGCGCAAGTATCATGGTCTGCTCGTTGTTCCCGTACCTGAGCTTGATGACGATAACCACGTTCTGTTGTCATCACTCGACTGTACGGTAATTCAGCATGGTGCCGAGTTCAACCTCGGACTTCACAAGTATCAAGGCAACAACTTCAGCCCCAAGGGTCACAAGTACATCCGTGAGTTTACTTGTGACGTAGTACCCACCACCATCTATCGTGTTGGTGGCGTGTTGTTAAAGAAGGAAGTGGTGTTCCACCACTATGAGGACCGCATCCTTATCCGTTATACATTGGTGGATGCCCACTCGGCTACTACGCTGCGTTTCCGTCCTTTCCTCGCCTTCCGTTCTGTACGCCAGTTTACCCATGAGAACTCGACGGCTAGCCGTGAGTATCATGAGGTAGAGAATGGTATCAAGACCTGTATGTATGCTGGCTATCCCGACCTGTACATGCAGTTCTCGAAGAAGAATGAGTTTGTCTTCCAGCCCGACTGGTATCGTGGCGTGGAGTATCCCAAGGAGCAGGAGCGTGGTTATGCCTCCAACGAAGACCTGTATGTTCCCGGCTACTTCGAGATGAGCATCAAGAAGGGTGAGAGCATTGTGTTTGCAGCTTCTACGTCGGCTGCTAAGACCAGTACGCTGAAGAAACTCTTCGACGAGGAGGTGGCCGACCGCGTGCCTCGCGATAACTTCTATCACTGTCTGGTAACAGCTGCCCACCAGTTCCACTTCCGCGATCGCCGCAGTGGTACTATGGAGAAGATCGACAAGAAGGACGATCGTTATCTGCTGGCAGGCTATCCTTGGTTCAAGGCTCGTGCGCGTGATACGTTCATCGCCGCACCAGGTCTGACCCTTGGCATTGGCGAGATTGACTATTTCGAAATGGTGATGAAGACTTCAGAGAGGGCCCTCCGCGAGTTCATGGAAGGCAAACCCGTTTCTGGCAAGATTTACGAGATAGAACAACCCGACGTTCCCCTGTGGGCCATCTGGGCTATCCAGCAGTATGTCAAGGAGGTTGGCAGAGAGCAGGGCTATAAGATGTATGGCAAGCTGGTCAAGGACATCGTGAAGTATGTGATGGCTGGTGGTCATCCTAACCTGCGTCTCGACGACAATGGACTGGTCTATGCCGATGGTCGCGACAAAGCTATCACCTGGATGAACTCCACAGCTAATGGTCGCCCAGTCGTTCCCCGTTCTGGCTATATCGTTGAGTTCAATGCCCTATGGTATAACGCTATCAAGTTCTGTGCTTCTCTGGAGGCAGAGTTTGGCGATAAGAAGTTGGCAGATAAGCTAGAGAAGCTGGCTGAAGTTACCAAGACATCGTTTGTCGATACCTTTATGAACGAGTATGGCTATCTGCTTGACTATGTGGATGGCAATATGATGGACTGGAGCGTTCGCCCCAACATGATCTTCCCTGTAGCCTTCGACTATTCTCCGCTGAACCAGGAACAGAAGAAGAGCGTGCTCGATGTCTGCACACGCGAACTGTTGACTCCGAAGGGCCTGCGTTCGCTGTCGCCAAAGAGTGGTGGCTACAACCCCATGTATGTAGGTCAGCAGACACAACGCGACTACGCTTACCATCAGGGTACCGCATGGCCTTGGCTTGGCGGATTCTATATGGAGGCCAGTCTGAAACTCTATAAGCGCACCCGCCTCTCGTTCATCGAGCGTCAGATGGTGGGCTATGAGGAAGAGATGGACTACCACGCATTGGGAACTATCAGTGAATTGTTCGACGGCAACCCACCATTCCACGGACGTGGCGCTATGGCCTTTGCTATGAATGTGGCAGAGATTCTGCGCGCCCTGAAGTTGCTGGAGAAATATACTTATCAAAAATAATTAAGGAGGACGCACTATGAAAGTATTAATGTTTGGATGGGAGTATCCTCCTCACGTATTCGGCGGACTTGCTACTGCTAACTACGGTATCTCGCAGGGACTTTATGCACAGGGCGATATGGATATCACGCTCTGTCTGCCACATCCCTTTGGTGATGAAGACCGTTCCGCCTGTCAGATTGTGGCCATGAATGCTGTGCCCATTGCCTATCGCGACGTGTCGGCTGACTATGTTCGTGAACGTGTGGGTAACATCATGGATCCCGACCTCTATTTCCGTCTGCGCGATCACCTGTATGCCGACTTCAACTACATGCACGTCAACGACCTTGGCGCTATGGAGTTTGCTGGCGGTTATCCAGGCAACCTGCACGAGGAAATCAATAACTACTCGATTATTGCAGGTGTCGTTGCCCGTACGTTGGACTACGACATCATCCACGCCCACGACTGGCTGACCTATCCTGCAGGTATTCATGCTAAGCAGGTCTCTGGCAAGCCTCTATGCATCCACGTGCATGCTACTGACTTCGACCGTTCTCGTGGTAAGGTGAACCCAACTGTTTACTCTATCGAGAAGAACGGTATGGACAATGCTGACTGTATCATGTGTGTATCGGAACTGACCCGTCAGACCGTTATCAACCAGTATCATCAGGATCCGCGCAAGTGCTACACCGTGCATAATGCTGTGTATCCACTGCCCGATGAGTATCAGGCCATTCCTCGTCCAGACCACACGGGTAAGGACAAGGTCGTGACGTTCCTTGGACGTATCACCATGCAGAAGGGTCCTGAATACTTCGTTGAGGCTGCTAATATGGTAATCCGTCGCACCAAGAACGTACGCTTCTGTATGGCTGGCTCTGGTGACATGATGGATGCGATGATTCACTTGGCTGCTGAACGTGGCATTGCTGACCGTTTCCACTTCCCAGGCTTTATGCGTGGCAAACAGGTGTACGAGTGCTTGAAAGACTCTGATGTCTATGTCATGCCTTCTGTCTCTGAGCCCTTTGGTATCTCACCGTTGGAAGCTATGCAGTGTGGCACGCCGACTATTATCTCTAAGCAGTCTGGTTGCGCAGAGATTCTGACCAACTGTATCAAGGTTGACTACTGGGACATCCACGCTTTGGCAGATGCCATCTATAGCATCTGTGCCAATGAGTCGCTCTTTACCTACCTCAAGGAGGAGGGTAAGAACGAGGTTGACCAGATTACCTGGGAGAAGGTTGGTGCCTGGATTGCAACGCTCTATAAGAGAACATTAGGTTGGGAAACGGCCTAATCGTAATAACGAAATAACGTAATAACGAAACAACAAAAAGAATTATGAAAACAATTTGTTTATATTTCGAGATACATCAGATTATCCATCTGAAGCGCTATCGTTTCTTCGATATCGGTACCGATCATTACTACTATGACGACTATGAGAACGAGCGCAGCATCACTGATATCGCTAATCGTTCCTACATGCCCGCGCTGACAGCTATTGGCGACATGATTAAGGAACATGGCCAGTATTTCAAGGTTGCCTTCTCTTTGTCTGGTACAGGCATTGAGCAGTTGGAGTTCCACGCTCCACAGGTCATTGAGAAGTTGCAGGAACTCAACCAGACCGGTTGTGTGGAGTTCCTGGCTGAGCCTTACTCTCATGGCCTTTCTTCACTGGCTAACGAGGAGACCTTTGCTCTTGACGTGAAGAAGCAGATGGAAAAGATAGAGGAGCTCTTTGGCAAGAAACCAACTGTTGCTCGTAACTCATCGCTCATCTACTCTGATGATATTGGTGGACAGATTGCCGCTATGGGCTTCAAGGGTATGCTGACCGAGGGTGCCAAGCACGTGCTAGGTTGGAAGTCGCCCCACTATGTCTATAACTGTAACATCGCTCCAAACCTGAAGCTGTTGCTCCGCGATGTAGAACTCTCTGACGATATCTCTCTGCGCTTCAACAATCCCGACTGGGAGGGCTATCCATTGTTTGCCGACAACTATATCGACCGCATTGCCCGCTTCCCAGAGGAAGAGCAGATCATCAACATCTTCATGGAACTCTCGGCACTGGGTATCGCTCAGCCGTTGTCTAGCAACATCCTTGACTTCCTGAAGGCTCTGCCCGCTTGTGCTAAGGAGAAGGGTATCACGTTCTCTACACCTACTGAAATCTGCATGAAGGTTAAGAGTGTAGGTGCCATTGACGTTCCCGATACCTTGTCATGGGTTGACGAGGAGCGCGACTGCTCTTGCTGGTTGGGTAACGCCATGCAGCGCGAGGCTTTCAACAAACTGTATAGTGTAGCTGATCGTCTGCGTATCGCTGACGACCCGCGCATCAATCAGGACTGGGACTACCTGCAGGCTTCCAATAACTTCCGCTTCATGACTACCAAGGCTTCTAACGTGGGCCTTGATCGTGGCATCTACAGTGGACCGTTTGATGCCTTTACCAACTATATGAACATCCTTGGCGACTTCATCAACAGAGTCAATGCCCTTTATCCTCAGGAGATTGAGAACGATGAGCTCAACGCGCTGCTCACCACCATTCGTAACCAGGGTGACGAGATTGAGATGAAGGACAAGGAGATTATCCGTCTGAAGGCCCGTCTGGAGAAGTTGGAGCCGAAGAAGGACGAGAAGAAGGCTCCTGCTAAGAAGGCTGCACCCAAGAAAGCCGCTGCTCCTAAGAAGGCACCTGCCAAGAAGGCAGAAGCTCCTAAGGCTGAGGCTCCCGTAGCAGAGGCCCCTAAGGCTGAAGAAACGAAGTAACGTGCAATGAAACGCATATTATTACCCCTTATGTTGCTGCTGACCATCACCGTGTATGGTCAGCAGCGCTTGCGTGTATCCATCCTTGGCGACTCGTACTCCACCTATCAGTATCATATTCCTGAAGGTAACGAGCCCTGGTATTTTGAACCCTTCCGTCCTGATTTGACTGATGTCAAGGATGTCCGTCAGACTTGGTGGTGGCAGGTGGTTCACGATGGTGGTTTCCTCCTGGAGAAGAACGACTCCTATAGTGGTTCTACCATCTGCTATACGGGCTACAACGATGACGACTATTCGCCTCGTTCGTTCATCACTCGTCTGCCTCGTCTGGGTTCTCCAGATATCATCCTTATTTTCGGCAATACCAACGATAGCTGGTGTGGGGCCAAATTGGGTGATTATCAGTATGGTGACTGGAAGCGTGCTGACCTCTATACCTATCGTCCAGCTTTGGCTAAACTGCTGAATGATGCACAGAGCCGCTATCCCAACGTGCGTCTGTTCTTTATTCAGAATACAGAGCTGAAGCCTTCGTTTGTAGAGTCAACACAGGTTATCTGCAAGCACTACAACGTGCCCGTCATTCAATTGAAAGACATTAAGAAACAGGCAGGCCATCCCAATGTTGAGGGTATGAAGGCCATTGCCCAACAAGTATTAGAGCAGGTGCTCAAAGCTCTCCGCTAAACAAAGAAGACTGACATTTCACATGCCAGTCTTCTTTCAACGTTCACAAATTTTCGAACACATTATCTAATGAATAGCAGCTCACGATATTTTGGCAGAGGCCAGAGGGCATCGTCAACGATGAGCTCAAGCTTGTCAATCTGATAGCGGATCTCGTCGAGATAAGGTTCTACCTTGTCGTGGTAGGCGATGGCTTTCTCGTGCTCGTCAGCAATCTTGTTGGCCTTCTTGCGAGCCTCAACCAGTTCCTCTACGCCCTTCTCGATAGCAGAGGTACGCTCAGAAATCTCCTGGATAATCTTCTTGTTACGCGCAGAGAGCTTATCAGCGGTATCAATGGGGAACACCACAGACATGTGGTTCAGGTTGGTGAGCAACTCACTCTGATAGCGAGTAGCCACAGGGATGATGTGGTTCATGCTGAGATCACCCAGCACGCGGGCCTCAATCTGAATCTTCTTCGTGTAGGTCTCCCACTTGACCTCATTACGAGCCTCGAGTTCTTTTTGGGTCATCACTCCCAAACTTTCGAACATCTTGATGCTAGCCTCGTCGAGGTAACGCTCGAAGATCTTCGGGCAAGACTTCTCTACGTCCAGACCACGCTTCTCAGCTTCAGCGACCCACTCGTCAGAGTAACCATTACCATCAAAGCGGATAGGCTTACAAGTCTTGATATCCTCGCGTAGTACGTCGATGATAGCGTGGAAGGTTGCGCTATGCTCAGTACCCTTCAACTTCTCTGCGAACTCGGGAATGCGGGCATCCACACGCTTCTTGAAGTCAACCAAAGCCTCTGCAACGGCGCTGTTCAGGGCAATCATGGCGCTTGCACAGTTGGCCTCTGAACCTACGGCACGGAACTCAAAGCGGTTACCGGTGAAGGCAAATGGAGACGTACGGTTACGATCGGTGTTATCGATGAGCAACTCAGGTATTTCAGGAATATCCATCTTTAATCCCTGCTTGCCAGCCATTGCCAATAGGTCGTCCTTATCAGCCTTTTCGATGTGGTCAAGCAACTCTGAGAGCTGTTTGCCGAGGAATGAAGAAACAATGGCAGGAGGTGCCTCGTTAGCACCCAAACGATGCGCATTGGTAGCACTCATGATAGAGGCCTTCAGCAGTCCATTGTGACGATAAACACCCATCAGTGTCTCTACGATGAATGTAGCGAAACGCAGGTTATCCTCAGGAGTCTTACCAGGTGCATGTAGTAGTACACCTGTATCGGTGCTCAAACTCCAGTTGTTGTGCTTACCACTACCGTTGATGCCAGCGAAAGGCTTTTCGTGCAGCAGCACGCGGAAACCATGCTTGCGAGCCACCTTCTTCATCAGAGACATCAGCATCATGTTGTGGTCAACGGCCAAGTTGGTCTCTTCGAAGATAGGAGCCAGCTCAAACTGGTTGGGAGCCACCTCATTGTGACGGGTTTTACAGGGAACACCCAACTCCAGCGCCTCAATCTCCAGATCCTTCATGAAGGCCTGTACGCGCTCGGGGATAGAACCAAAGTAGTGGTCATCCATCTGCTGGTTCTTGGCTGAGTCGTGACCCATCAAGGTACGACCAGTGAGCAGGAGGTCGGGACGGGCAGCATAGAGACCCTCGTCTACGAGGAAGTACTCTTGTTCCCAACCCAGATTAGAAGTGACCTTCTTCACTGCAGGATCAAAATAATGACAAACATCCACAGCAGCTACGTTCACAGCATGCAGGGCACGGAGTAGGGGAGCTTTATAGTCGAGTGCCTCACCACTATAAGAGATAAATACGGTGGGGATACACAGGGTGTCATCGATGATGAACACAGGAGAGGTGGGGTCCCAAGCAGAGTAGCCGCGAGCCTCGAAGGTAGAACGGATACCACCAGAGGGGAATGAAGAAGCATCAGGCTCCTGCTGAACGAGCAGCTTTCCGCTGAACTCCTCAACCATACCGCCCTTGCCGTCGTGCTCGATGAATGAGTCGTGCTTCTCGGCAGTACCCTCGGTTAGAGGCTGGAACCAGTGCGTATAGTGAGTGACGCCATTCTCGGTAGCCCACTGCTTCATGCCAGCAGCAACAGCATCGGCTACGGCTCTGTCAAGACGAGCGCCATTGTCCATCACGTCAATCATCTTCTCGTACACGTCCTTAGGCAGGTACTTGTACATTTTTTCACGATTGAAGACCTTCTTGCCAAAATACTCGCTAGGTCTCTCACTTGGTGCTTTTACGTCGAGTGGCTTCTTTTTGAATGCCTCACCGACAACCTGAAATCTTAATGCTTCCATCTTTTTACTTTTTGGTTACACTTTTTATTTTTACGGCTGCAAAGTTATATCGTTCTGTCAGATTATCCTTTATTTTGCTTGCAACAAAAATCTAAAAACTTTTCATTACTTACAATCTGAAAGTAAACCACCATTATTTTCTTTCAATGTGTAAGTTTTGTTGATATAGTTCACAAACGCCTGGTTCACCAGTTTCGTGCCGCCTGGTGTGGGATAATGGCCCGTGAAATACCAGTCGCCAGGGTGGTCAGGACAAGCCTCATGCAGTCCCTCGATACTCTGGAATACCAGTTCGATGGGCGCCTTCATATCCACAGGGCGCAACATCTCCACAATCTTATGGTTGATCTCGTCGACGGTGAAGGGTGCATACACCGCACGCACACAGTTCTCCATCTGCTCCATGGGCTTCTCCAGCTCACGCTTACAAGCCAGGTAGGTGTCGTTAACCAGCTGCCACATGCCGCGCTCCTCTATCAGCGCCATCGTGGCACGGAAAGCACAGAACTCCTCCAGACGTGCCATGTCGATGCCGTAGTAGTCGGGATAACGAATCTGCGGCGAACTGGATACCATCACAATCTTCTTGGGATGCAGACGGTCCAGGATCTTGAAGATACTCTCCCGCAGGGTGGTTCCGCGCACGATGGAATCGTCGATGACAACGAGATTGTCTTCGTACGGGACCAGCGAACCGTAAGTGACGTCATAGACGTGAGCGGCAAGGTCGTTCCGCGCCCCGTCTTCCGTGATGAACGTACGCAGTTTGATGTCCTTCCATACCACTTTCTCGATGCGAACGTCGTGATCGAGCCGGCGCACGCCGTCCGTCATTCCGTGGAACGCCACTTCCGCCGTATTGGGGATGTAGGAGAACACCGTATGGGCCACATCGCCGTCGACCGCCTTCAGGATGGATTCCGTCAACTGCTCCCCCAGCCGCTTGCGCTCCTGATAGACGTCCCGGTCGGAGCCGCGGCTGAAGTAGATGCGTTCGAAGGAGCAGGCGCTCAACCGCTGGGCGGGCAGGATCTGTTCCAGCAGGCTCTCCCCATTCTTCCGCACGATCAGGGCCTGCCCTGGAAGCAGTTCACAGATATCCGAGGCTTCCAAGTTGAAGGTCGTCTGGAGTACAGGCCGTTCGCTGGCCAGGACGACAATCTCCTCATCCCGGTAATAGAAGGCGGGACGGATGCCCCAGGGATCGCGCACGGCAAACATCTCGCCGCTACCGGTCAGCCCGCACATTACATAGCCGCCGTCATAGTGTGACATCGTGGTTTTCAGCACGTTGGCCATACAGATATGGTCGTCGATATGGCGCGTGAGTTCGAGTCCTTCCAGTCCCATGTCCGTCGCCTCGTCGAAGAGCCGTTCCACCTCCCGATCCAGCCTGTGGCCCATCAGTTCCAGCGTGATGTACGCGTCGCCGCGCAGCCGGGGCGACTGACCTTGTGCGGTCAGGAACCGGAACACCTCGTCGATGTTGGTCATATTGAAATTGCCGCACAGGCAAAGGTTCTTCGCCCGCCAGTTGTTGCGGCGCAGGTAAGGATGGACATAGGTCAATCCGCTCTTCCCGGTGGTGGAATAACGGAGATGGCCCATGTACAGCTGCGCGTGAGCCGGCGCATCGACCCGCTTGAATATCTCCGTGATGGCGTCCGGACCTTCCGCCCGCTCCCGGAACATATATTCCGTGCCCACTTCCGCTTCCAGGTCCACATAGGCCAGCCCGGCCCCCTCCTGCCCGCGGTTGTGCTGCTTCTCCATCATCAGATAGAGTTTTTCCAGCCCGTAGCGGGAAGTTCCGTACTTGCGCTCGTAATAAGAGAGCGGTTTGAGCAGACGGATCAGCGCGACGCCGCAATTATGCTTCAGGGGTTCCATCGATACAGGCTTTGATAAACGAGACAAACAGCGGATGCGGATGCAGCACCGTCGAAGAATATTCGGGGTGGAACTGGGTGCCGAGGTACCAGCGCAGCGATGGAATCTCCACGATTTCCACCAGGTCTGCGTCCGGATTCACGCCCACGCACTGCATGCCAGCCTTCTCGTACTCCTTCCGGTAACGGTTGTTGAACTCGTAGCGGTGACGGTGGCGCTCGGCTATGGATTCCTTTCCGCCATAGGCTTCAAAAGCCAGGCTTCCGGGACGGAGCCTGCAGGGATACTCCCCGAGGCGCATCGTACCACCCATCTGGGTGATATTCTTCTGCTCCTCCATCATGTCGATGACATTGTGCGGTGTGTCGGCCCGCATCTCACTGCTGTCGGCATCGGCATAGCCGAGCACATCGCGGGCAAACTCGATCACCATCATCTGCATGCCGAGGCAGATGCCGAAGCATGGAACATCATTTGTGCGGGCATATTCCGCGGCGAAGATCTTTCCTGGAATCCCCCGTTGGCCGAACCCCGGACAAATCACGATGCCGGCCATGCCGGACAGTTTCTCCGCCACGTTCTCCCGCGTGATTTCCTGGCTTCCGACGAAATGGACCTTCACCTTCACGTCGTCGTAGATGCCGGCGAGGTTCAGACTTTCCCGGATACTCTTGTAGGCGTCTTGAAGGTCATATTTGCCCACCAGGGCTACATGGATTTCCCGACTTGCGTTCCTTTGCTTTTGCAGGAAGTCGTGCCAGGATTTCATCGCCGGCGTCTCGCCCACGGGAATGCCAGTCTTCCGGAGGATGGCGGCGTCGAGCCCCTGACGCTGCATGTTCACGGGGACATCGTAGATGCTGGGCAGGTCTTCGCTTTGGACTACGCATTCCAGGTCCACATTGCAGAAGGAGGCAACCTTCATGCGCAGGGCGTCGTCGAGATGACGCTCGGTGCGCAGGACGATGATATCGGGCTGGATTCCCATCCCCTGCAGTTCCTTGACGGAGTGCTGCGTGGGCTTGGTCTTCAACTCTTCGGCGGCCTTCAGGTAGGGCACATAGGTCAGGTGGATGTTCACGGCGTCCCGGCCCAGCTGCCAGCGCAACTGACGGATCGCCTCCATGAACGGGGCGCTCTCGATATCGCCGATGGTGCCGCCTACTTCCGTAATCACGAAATCCAGGTTCTCCCCGGCCACATCCTTGCGCAGCATGCGGCGCTTGATTTCATCGGTGATATGCGGTACCACCTGGATGGTCTTGCCGAGATAGTCTCCCCGGCGCTCCCGGTCGATGACGGTCTTATAGATGCGTCCGGTGGTGATGGAATTCTCCCGCGAAGTGCGGATCCCCGTGAAACGCTCATAATGGCCCAGGTCCAGGTCGGTTTCCATTCCGTCGGCAGTGACATAGCATTCACCGTGCTCGTAGGGGTTCAGCGTACCCGGATCGATGTTGATGTACGGGTCAAACTTCTGGATGGTGACCTTGAATCCGCGCGCCTGCAAGAGCTTACCCAGGCTGGCCGAAATGATCCCTTTTCCCAGCGACGAAACCACGCCGCCCGTGATGAATATGTACTTGGCTGCCATTATTTAGTGATTTTATCGAAATACGTCTCTACAGAACCGGCGGCGGCATGGCCGGAGGCCATCGCGCGCACCACCAGGGAAGCGCCGCTCTGGACATCGCCCGCGAAAAAGACATTCTCCCCCACTTCCGGCAGCTGCGGCTTCAGGAAACCCATGGCCAGCAGGACGATATCCGCCTTGACCACTTCCGGGTCCCCGGCGGGAACCATCTTCGGGCGTCCGCCCTCCGGATTCGGTTCCCAGTCAATCGGTTGGATCTCGACACCGGTCAGACGGCCGTTCTCTCCGAGAAAACGGAGAGTGTTGATGCTCCAGCGGCGCACGCAACCCTCTTCATGCGAGGAAGAAGTCTTCAGCGTGCGCGGCCAGTTCGGCCAGGGATTGGCCGGGTCGTCCGGACCCACAGGCGGTTTGGGCATGATCTCGATCTGCATCACGGACTTGCAACCCTGACGGTGCGCCGTGCCGATGCAGTCGGAACCGGTATCACCGCCGCCGATGACGAGCACGTCCTTGCCCTTGCAAGTCACGCGGTGTGCGGCATCCACTTCGGCACCGTACAGGACACGGTTCTGCTGGGCCAGCAACTCAAGAGCGAAATGGACGCCCTTCAATTCCCGCCCGGGCACGGGCAGGTCACGCGCCGTCGGGGTGCCCGTCGCGATGACGTAGGCGTCAAATCCCTTTGGCAGCGTTTCCGGTGCCACTTCTTCTCCGTAACGGAAACGGATTCCTTCCTGTTCCATCAGCGCGATACGCCGGTCGATGACGGTCTTGTTCAACTTGAAATTCGGAATGCCGAAGCGAAGCAGACCGCCGGCTTTCTCGTTCTTCTCGAAGACCGTCACGTCATAGCCCTTGCGGTTCAGCTGATTAGCCGCCGCCAGGCCGGCAGGACCACCACCTATGACCGCGACCTTGCGACCGTTCCGTACCGGCGAAACGGGCCGTACATAATTCTCCCGCCAGGCAATTTCGGTAATGGCGGCCTCATTCTCCCGGTTGGTCGTAGGCTCGTGCATCGTCAGATTCAACACACACGCCTTCTCGCAGAGAGCCGGGCAAACGCGTCCGGTGAACTCCGGGAAATCGTTGGTGGCATTGAGCAGGCGGTAGGCCAGCTCGAAATCCCCTTTATAGACCGCGTCGTTCCACTCCGGAGGACGGTTGCCCAGCGGGCATGCCCAGTTGCAGAACGGGACGCCGCAGTCCATGCAGCGCGACGCCTGCTGGCGGCGGTCCCCCTCGTTGAGGGTCTGCTCCACTTCCCCGAAATCCTGGATCCGGTCATGAACAGGCCGGTAACCGGCTTCCTTGCGGGGTATGGTCAAAAATGCTTTGTAGTCTCCCATAAGGCGTCAATACTGGATTTGGAGGTTCTGTACTTTCTCGGCCAGGGCGCGCAGTCGCTCCTGTTCGAGGACATGCTTGTATTCGATCGGAATGACCTTGACGAAATCGTCGAGGGACCGGTTCCAGTCGTCGAGAAGCGTCCGCGCCTGGTTCGAACCGGTGTAAAGATAATGCTGGCGGACCAGCTCGTGCAGTTCCTTCCGGTCGAGTTTGTCATCGACCAGGGAGATCTCGACCATGTCGAGGTTGCAGTAGTAATCAAACACGTGACCGGGATCATAGATGTAGGCGACGCCTCCGGACATGCCGGCGGCAAAGTTGCGGCCCACAGGCCCCAGGACGACTACGCGGCCGCCCGTCATGTATTCGCAACAATGGTCGCCCGCCCCTTCCACGACGGCCTTGGCGCCGGAATTGCGGACCGCAAAGCGCTGGCCGACCCGGCCGGCGACATACATTTCGCCGCCCGTGGCACCGTAGAGACAAGTGTTACCGGCAATGGTGTTCTCTTCCGCCTTGAAGGTTGCGCGCGTGGACGGGCGGATGGCCACCCGGCCGCCACTCAGGCCTTTGCCGACATAGTCGTTGGCCTCCCCCTCCAGGCGAACGTTGATGCCGCCGGCGAGGAACGCGCAGAAGCTCTGGCCGGCGGAGCCCTTGAACTTGATGTTCACGGTCGAATCCGGCAGACCCTCGGCGCCGTACTTGGCGGCAATCCGTCCGCTGAGCATCGTACAGACGGCCCGGTCGGTATTGGCAATCGGGTATTCGAGGCTGATTTCCTCTTTCCAGTCGATGGCCGGCTGCGCGGCCTTGATGATTTCCTGATCGCGCACGGCAGGCAGTTCGTGCAACGGACCGCCGACCCAGCAACTGGCCCCCTCTTCGCGGAAGAGCAGACGGGACAAGTCAATGAATGAAGCCTTGGAGGCTGTAACACCGGGCTTGCGGACCAGCAGTTCCGTGCGGCCGATGATATCGGACAATTTCGTAAAGCCCATTTCGGCCAGGTATTCCCGAACTTCCCGGGCCAGGAAAGTAAAGTAATTGACCAGGTAATCCGCCTTGCCGAGGAAATGCTTGCGCAGTTCCGGATCCTGCGTAGCCACGCCCGTGGGGCAGGTGTTCAGACTGCACTTGCGCATCATCACGCAGCCGAGCACAATCAGAGGCAAGGTGCCGAAACCGAACTCGTCCGCGCCCAACAGCGACAGCAGGATGACATCCCGGCCGGTCTTCAGCTGGCCGTCAACCTGGAGGCGCACCTGACTGCGAAGGCCATTGCGGACCAGCGTCTGCTGCGCCTCGGAGAGGCCAATCTCGGGACTGATGCCGGCGAAGCGCATCGAGGAAGCCGGGGCGGCTCCGGTTCCGCCTTCGGCGCCGGACACGACGATCAGGTCGGCTTTTGCCTTGGCCACACCGGCGGCAATGGTACCCACGCCGCTTTCGGCCACCAGTTTCACGCTGATTGCGGCGGCCGGATTGACATTCTTCAGGTCGAAGATGAGTTGGGAAAGGTCTTCGATGGAGTAGATGTCATGGTGCGGCGGCGGGGAAATCAGCGAGATGCCCGGGATGGAGTTCCGGGTCTTCGCGATGATGGCGTTGACCTTGAAGCCCGGAAGCTGGCCGCCCTCACCGGGTTTCGCGCCCTGGGCGACCTTGATCTGGATCTCCTCCGCGTTGACCAGGTATTCCGCCGTGACGCCGAAGCGTCCGGAAGCAACCTGCTTGGTCTTGCTGGAAAGCGAAACGCCCTCGACATCCATATGATAGCGTTCGTTGTCCTCACCGCCCTCGCCCGTATTGGAACGCGAGCCCAGCCGGTTCATCGCCAGGGCAATCGTCTCGTGGGCCTCGATGCTCAAGGCGCCAAAACTCATGGCGCTGACCACGAAACGCTTCACGATAGCTTCTACAGGCTCCACTTCGTCGATAGA
>JAEEGH010003306.1_pt1 | contig 42559 bp, 30 predicted proteins | sample 9134181 | NCBI WGS metagenome assembly JAEEGH01 (sample SAMN16246544, study PRJNA631951) | gut metagenome | biome: gut microbiome; feature: rumen; material: DP-attached | host: Bos | place: Iran: Karaj | collected 2018-10 | reverse complement strand
ATCACTTGGCAGCCCGGTGGCTCCGAGAGCAGCTGGATTGTCAGCGACGGTGTGAACAGCTATGACGTGTACGACACCACCTATCTTTTCGAGGGTCTGATGCCTGCCACCAACTACAATTTCTACGCCTACGCTCTCTGCGATGACGGCGACACCAGCCTTCCCGCAACCGTGTCTGTCCGCACTCCTTGCAGTGAATTCGGTCCTCTGCCTTTGATTGAGAACTTCGACAGCTATTCTTCTTCCAGCTATCCTGACTGCTGGACACGCATCCAGAACAGCAGCAGCTATCCTTACATCACAACCAGCTATGGCATCTGCATCCAGTCCGGTGGTGGCGCTTCTTCTATCAGCCCCCGTATCCCTGCTCCGCTCAACAACCTTTTTGTCGAGTTCGACCTGCGGAAAGAGGGAAGTTCCTCCGGCAGCATGTCGTTTGGCTACACTCGCGATCCCAACTCGGTCGACAGCATGGTTGTGATTCAAACCATCGATCCTGCCTCTACTGGACAGTATTATCACTACGAATTCGACCTCTCCGGCGACACCTGCACCGACAGCGTCTATCTGGTGTGGCGTCAAGACGGCACCTCCGCTGTCTGGTACTACTGGTTGGACAATGTCTCCGTCTCACGTGCCGGCAGCTGCCCCGCTGTGGTGAACCTGCGCTGCAGCTCCCACACCAATCGCGAGGCCACCATTGCTTGGTCCGACACCAGCAACTCGCACATCGATGTGATGCTTTATATCGCTCAGTCCAACAACATCGCCGCTGCTTTCGACAGCGTTGTTGTCAGTGGCAACTCTTACACCTTCACCGGTTTGAGCGGTAACACACATTACTATGTCTGGGCAAGAGCCAACTGCTCCGATGGCAGCAGCCGTGAGGTCCTCTGTGAGTTCACCACCGATGTGAACTGCGCACCTGTCGAGAACCTCCGTGTGGTGGCCACCGACTATCACGCCTTCGGTCTCAACTGGGAGGCTCCCACCGCTGGCGATCCTGTCACAAACTACATTGTCAGCTATCGTCTCTCCGGCGAATCCTCGTGGATTTCGGACACCGTTAGCGACCTCTATTACTATGTTAGCGGACTGGACACCAACCATACTTACCAGTACCGTGTCACCACCATCTGCGATACGTTGACAAGTGCCATCACTAGCGGTACTGTCACCACTATGGGATGTGCCCGCACGATAACCAACGGCGGCACTACCAATAGCTACCTGCCCACCTATATATACTATGGTCATTCCTACACACAGCAGATTTACCTCGATGCCGAAATAGGCACCGGCATGGACACCATTACTGCTATCTCATTCTACGCTTCAAGCTCGGTCTCGTCGCGCAATATCGATCTCTATTTGGGCAACACCGACCAGTCTTCATTCTCCAGCACCGGCAACTACATCCCGGTCGACAGCCTCTCGCTTGTCTACACTGGTACGTTTAGCGGCAATGGCTGGATTACCCTGAACTTCACCACTCCCTTTGTCCGCACCGCCGGCCGCAATCTGGTTGTGGCAATGGACGACAATACCGGCAATTGGGTGAGCAGCATCTCGTTTGCAGCCACTTCGGCAAGCAACCGTTCCATCTATTTCTATCAGGATGGTACCGATATCAATCCCGCTTCGCCCAGCGCCAGCAGCTCCAGTGTCGTCAGCTACGTCAACCAAATCAAGCTGAATCCTGCCTCCTGCCACATTCCTGAATGTAACTCTCCTGTGGTAATGATTGCCGGCACAGAAGGTACACAGGTTAACTTGGTATGGAACAACGAGCCCGGCAGAACCTACACCATTGAGTATCTCCGCGAAAATACCACCAACTGGGTTGTGTTCGATTCCACCAACACCACCGGTGCTTGCAGCGTCACAGGCCTGTTGAGTGGCTACAGCTACACCTTCCGCGTCAGCTTCGACTGCGATGGCGACCTCCTCTCCGGCACCGCTCAGAGCCGCGCTGTCTGCGCTCCTGTGGCACTGCCCTACACCGAGGACTTCGAAAACCAGAGCGGACTCTACAGCCGCAACTGCTGGTACACCGGCAGCACCAACCTCGGCTCGTCTTATCCCAACCCCATTGTCGTCAACCTCGAAGGCAACCCCAACAAGTTGCTCCTCCTCTACAACGGTGCTTATGTCATCCTGCCCGAAATGGATGCTCCGCTCAACCAGTTGCAGATCCGTTTCAACTTTGTACAGGGTGGAAACAATGTGCGTCTCATCATGGGTGTTATGGACGATCCCACAGCTCCCATTTCCACCATCCATCCTATCGACACGCTCATCCGCTCCAACTACGACACCTCGGCCTACGCCTATGTCGTCTATCCGCTCGATGGTATCAGCGACACTACCGGCCATCTGGCTTTCTGGGATGCTTTCAACGACAACTACAGCTTCCTCGACAACATCGTGGTGGAATACATCCCCAACTGTACCAATGTCTCCGATGTGGTTGCCAGCAACGTAACAACCAACTCCGCCACTATCAGCTGGACCGGCAGTACTTTTGCCACTAGCTATTTGGTTGAATATGGTTACCGTGGCTTCACTCCCGGCACCGGTACCACCGTTACCTCTGCTACTACCAGCATCTCGCTCACTGGTCTCGACAACAGCACCAGCTACCAAGTGTATGTCTATGCCGTCTGCGCTGGCGACACTTCCATTGCTTCGCAGGTGTGCAACTTCGTCACCAGTTGCGGTGCCATCACCAATCTGCCTTATGTCCAGAACTTCGAGAACATCCTCGGCCCCGGCGACAACTCCGCCAACGTTGTTCCCAACTGCTGGGCTTCCGCTTTGCTGCCCGCAGGTGCCGGCCACGAGGTGCCTCACGTGTTCTACAACACCGACCTCGGTCACGCTCCTTCGCCGCAGTACTGCTTCTACTTCGAGGGCATCGGCATCGCCGCTCTGCCTGAGATGGGTGTGCCGCTGGATTCGCTCATGATTTCTTTCCACGAGTGGAACAGCAACCCCGGCAACTATGGCCTTATCATCGGTGCTGTCGACAATGCCGATTCCGGTTTCGCCTCCAGCTTCCAGCCCATCGACACCATCCCCTTCGTTGGTACCGATAACCAATTCGATGTGGTCTCCATGCTGAATGGATACACCGGCACCGCCCGCCACATAGCCATTGCCTCCTACAACATCGCTGGCAGTGCCTATGCCGACCAGTATCTCGACAATCTCGTCATCAGCCGTATCCCCAACTGCATTGCTCCTATGCGTGTAGAGGCCACTGCGCTGACCAACGTCTCTGCCGACCTGGCTTGGCAGTTCAGCAACGCAGCCAGCTACAGCATTGAATACGGCCTCCATGGTTTCACTCCCGGTACCGGCACCACCGTTACCAGCACCACACGCACTGTCAGCCTCGCCGGCCTGTTGCCCTATACACAGTACGATGTCTACCTGACCAGTGTCTGCAGCCCCGCTGAAACCAGCGACACCACCTTCTTCACCTTCACTACCCTCCGTGGCGCTCCTGTCACTACATATCCCTATGTCTGCACCTTCGCCGATACGAATGAGGCCAACGCTTGGGAACCCGTCAACGGCAGCCAGACCAACAAATGGTATGTAGGCACCGCTGCCCACTACGGCACTGCCGACAATATGGCTCTCTACATCTCCGACAACAACGGTGTCAGCAACCAATATACTAATTCTTCCGCCTCCTTCACCTATGTCTACCGCACCCTCACTATGAATGTCGGTTCCTACAATATCGGCTTCAACTGGCAGGCCCAGGGCGAAAGCAATTTTGACTACCTCCGTGCATGGCTCGCCCCTGCCGACTTCGAGTTCACTCCCGGTCAGACACCCGACGGTGGCACCTCTTCCTCTGCCTACAATAGTTCCAATCCTGCTGGTTGGATACCGCTCGACGGTGGCTCCAAGCTGAACCTCCAATCCGGCTGGCAGACCGCTAACGAAGATGTGACCATCACCACAGCCGGCAACTACAACCTGGTGTTCATGTGGGCCAACGACGGTTCGGTGGGTACCAATCCTCCCGCTGCCGTCGACAATGTGGAAGTCTATCTCAACACCTGCCCCGCTCCTGTGGAAGTTTTCGCCAACTCTGTCGGCTCCACTTATATTGACCTTGACTGGACCGACTTGGCTCCTGCAGTCTCCTGGCAGGTTGAGTACGGCCCCAGCGGCTACAGCCGTGGCACAGGTACGCTGCTCAATGTCACCAGCCATCCTGTCAACATCAGTGGCCTCGACACGCTGACCCATTACGACTTCTACGTCCGTCCTATCTGTTCCAGTGCCGATACTGGCCGTTGGAGCCTCCCTGTAGGCCTCAGCACTGCCATGTGCGACAACGCTCAGGTCTTTGCCCTCGGCTCCAGTGCCTCTACGGGTACCTCCTGTTATTTCCCGGTAAACAACTACTATAATTACTCCCTTACCGAGACCATCATCGACAGTGCTGAACTCAATGGTCCCATGGACATCGAATACATTGGCTACTACTACGACTACTCCTCACCTTCGACTGCGAAGGCCAACTGCACCATCTATTTCCAGCCCACCGCCAAGACCGTCTTCACCAGTTCAAGCGATATGGTGGCTCTTGATTCCGCCACAGGTGTAAGAGTATTCACAGGTTCTCTCAACTGTACTCAGGGATGGAACTACTTCCAGCTCGACACCGCCTATCACTACGACGGCACTGGCAACCTGCTGGTTATTGTCGACGACAATAGCGGTGGCTACGATGGAATGGATTACGTCTTCAAGACACAGTCCTGCACAGGCTACAAGACCATCCATTACTATAACGACAGCGATAACCCGGATGTTACAGATCCCTCAACATTCTCCTATAGCATGAGTTATGAACAGGCCCGTCCCGTCATGCAGCTTATCAGCTGTGCAGGCGCCGGATGCCGCAAACCCATCATCGTAAGTACAACCTACGACTACGAGAGCGCCACCGTCACCTGGTCCGGCAATGGCACCAACTACGAGGTCAACATCAAGGAGACTGCCTCCGACTGGCCTGCCACCGACATTCCTGTTGTTGGCAACAGCTACACCTTCACGGGCCTCATGCCTGCCACCAACTACACCTTCCGTGTACGTCAGGATTGCAGTGCCGACTCCCTCGGCTACAGCGAATGGGCCTTAGGCAACTTCATCACCGACAGCCTGCCCTGCCTCGCTCCCACCAACCTGAGCACTATCACCGTTACCAACGCCACTGCCACCTTCGACTGGACCGTCCGTGGTACCGAAACCGCATGGGACATCCATGTATGGAACACCGGTAATATCGACAGCATCTACACTGTCACCACTCGTCCCGCCACTGTCGGTGGCTTCACTGCCGGCCTTACCTACAATGCCTCTATCCGTCCCCTCTGCGGCTCGGCTCACAACATCGTAGGCGACTGGGGTGACACCATCACCTTCTCCACTACCATCTGCCCCACAGTCACAGGTCTTACCGTAGGCAACGTCACCGCCAACGGTGCCACCCTCAACTGGGATGCCGACCAGATGGCCGTGAGCTGGATTGTTGAATACGGCTTCGCCGGCTTCGACCAGGGCTCGGGCACCGTTGTGCCTTGCACCGCCAACAGCTTCAATGCCACCGGTCTGGAGTGCGAGACTTCCTACGACTTCTATGTCCGCGCCGTCTGCGGCACCGACTGGACCAGCGAACACTGGACACGCGTCAGCTTCACCACCGGCGACTGCTCCGAGGCCTGCCTCGCTCCCACCAATGTGGTTGCTACTGTTGACCTCAATTCCGTGACCGTCAGCTGGACTCCCGCCGAGGGCAACACCGCCTTCGAGGTTGAGTACGGCAACCGCGGCTTCAGCCACGGCAACGGTACCGTTGTCAATACCAACGAGCCCTCCACCGTCATCAACGGTCTTGAGTTCAACACCCAGTACGACCTCTACGTGCGTGCCCTCTGCGGTGCTGACAACTACAGCCCCTGGACACCTGTCACTACCTTCACCACCGGCACCCAAGGCATCGACAATGCCGAAGGCGTCGCCTGCACCATCTTCCCCAATCCCACCAGCAGTGCCACCACCATCAGCGTGAGCGGCGTGAACGGCAAGGTGAAGATTGAGGTGGTCGATATGAACGGCCGCACCGTTGCCTCCGAGACACTCGAATGCAGCAGCGACTGTCGCAAGACCATGGATGTTGACCACTTGGCTCAGGGTGCCTACTTCGTACGCATCACTGGCGACAACACCAACATGGTGAAGAAACTGATTGTTAGATAAACTCTCCTATCAGTAAGACAAGTCTTACTGGTTTACTCCACCAAGGCGGATAGTTCGTTGAACTGTCCGCCTTTCTTTTTCACTATTTTTCACACTCCACACAATAAAAAGGTCCTTTTTCTGTTAACGATTTATAATCGTTCATTATGACTCGACAACAACGCCGCATACAAATCATCCAAGCATGCCTTCAGCAACAGCAACAGCTGGCCGACACTGCCAAACAAGAAATGGAGTCGGCTCAGCAGCAAAGCAACGACTATGGTGCCAATGTCGACCGCTACGACTCCTACCGTACCAAAATGATGCGCACTCGCGACATGTATGCCAAACAGCTCTCCAATGCCAATGCCGGCATCCGGGTTCTGCAAGAACTTCTCAACCATTCCCCCTTTGAAAAAGCCGAGCACGGAGCCATCGTTATCACAAACCGCCAAAACTTCTTCCTCAGCATCGGAGCGGGGAAGTTCATGGTTCCTTATCGCTCTGCCGAATCCGTCCCGCAGCAAGTCTTCTTCGCCATTAGTGCACAGACTCCCATTTATATGGCTCTCAAAGGGAAAAGCACCGGCGACTCTATCACTTTCAACGGTATCACCCAGACCATCACTGAAATATTATAACCCACATAAAAATCCGACAATCATGATCAACATCATCGAAATCGTAGGCGCCTTTTTGGTTCTTTTCGCCATCATCGACATCACAGGTTCCATTCCCATCTTCCTATCGCTCAAACACAGCGGAAACAAATACAATCCTCTCTATGCCGCACTCATCTCCCTGCTCATCTTCGTCATTTTCTTTTTCCTTGGCGATGCGGCTCTCAAACTTTTCGGTGTCGACATCCAGTCGTTTGCCGTGGCTGGTTCCATCGTACTTTTCATCATGGCTTTTGAGATGATTCTGGGCGTCGAAATCTTCAAAAACGAGAGTGGTGGCGCAGGCTCTACTGTTGTACCTATCGCTTTCCCCCTCATCGCCGGTCCCGGGGCGCTCACAACGATTATCTCTCTCCGCGCCGAATATAACGACTTAAATATACTCATCGCCCTTCTGGTCAACATTGTTATCGACTATCTTGTGCTTCGCTATATCGACCGTCTGGAAAGGATTCTGGGTGGCACGTTGATTTCTATTCTCCGAAAATTCTTCGGTGTCATCCTCCTTGCCATTGGTGTAAAACTGTTCACTACCAATCTGGGTAGCATGATCCACAATTTGAATCTCTAAGAAAGGACATATTAATGAATGCGCTAATACATTAACGTGTCAATCAGACTAACGAATCAACACATTCTCGAATAAAAAAGGCCCATGCGAATTGCCGTACTCCTGCCCTGCTACAACGAAGAGCCCACCATTGCCAAAGTGGTGACTGACTTCCACACTGCCCTTCCCCAAGCCGACATATACGTCTACGACAACAACTCCACTGACGGCACCGCCCAAGCCGCTCTACAAGCTGGTGCCATTGTGCGCCGCGAACCCATGCAAGGCAAAGGCAACGTCATCCGCCGCATGTTCCGCGAAGTGGATGCCGACATCTATCTTATGGCCGATGGCGACGACACATACCCTGCTGACCAAGCCCCCCAAATGATTCAACCCATCATTGACAACAACATCGACATGGTCATTGGCGACCGACTCTCCTCCACCTACTTCGAGCAGAACAAACGTCCCTTCCACAACGGTGGCAACCGCATGGTACGCTGGCTTATCTGCCATTTCTGGCACACCGATGTTCACGACATCATGACAGGCTATCGCGCTTTCAGCCGTTCGTTCGTAAAGAATTTCCCCGTCATGTCTGGCAATTTCGAAATTGAGACTGAGATGACTATTCATGCCCTCGACCACCGTTTCCTCATCTGCGAAATCCCAGTGGTCTACCGCGACCGCCCCGAAGGAAGCGTGTCGAAACTCAACACTTTCTCCGACGGTCTCAGCGTGCTTAAGACTATTGTCCTTCTTTACAAAGGGTACCGACCCCTGCGCTTCTTCTCGTGGATGGCCATCCTCCTTGCCCTTGCGGGAGTGCTGATGCTCATCCCCGTCCTTATCGAATACTTCCACACGGGTCTTGTCCCCCGTTTCCCCACACTCATTGTCTCCATGTTCCTCCTGCTGTCGGCATTGCTGTCGCTCTTCACAGGTCTTTGTCTGGACGTTATCGTCAACAAAGACCGTAGGAATTACGAACTCCATCTAATTCAGCAAAGCAACAATCAATCGTCAGTTCTATGAAACGTCCATGGGTAAAATATCCTGTCGTCTTCGCTGCATTGATTGCGGTTTATCTGCTCTTTGCCCTTGTGGCCAATCTGCTGCCCAATGCGCCCATCATCCGCCATGCGGCACGAACTCTTGCCAAAGATGATTTGCAGAACGACTTCTTCTTTGTCTACTCTTTCCGTCCAGCTTACTATCTCGATAATTTCACCGACGCCCTTATCCTGAACCAAGCCTGCAACGGGGGCAGCGAACATTTGCTCACCAGCATGTTGCTCAATCCCCGAGCTCATAATGGCGAAAGCGAGTGCGAAAGTCTGAAATGTTTCATCCATGCCGACACTACCCTGCACACCATTTACTATGGTCGCTACTGGCATGGCAGCACGTTCCTGATGCGTTTCCTGCTCTCGTTTTGGGACTACCCGTCTTTGCGCATTCTGTTTTATCTGATTTCCTCGGTTCTGCTGGCATGGGTTGCCGCCGTGCTATACCGCCGCATAGGCAAAGCTGTGGCACTGTTCTTCGTACTGGCTTTGGCTTTTGTCAACTGTTTCATGATGCAACACTCCATCCAATTCCTGCCCGTGCTGCTCATTGCTTTAGCCGCCACACTGTGGGTGGCTTACCGCGTAACGGAGCCTCGGCAGCTGACGCTTGTCCTTTTCATCGCGGGTTCGCTGACGGCCTTCTTCGACCTCCTCACCTGTCCTGCCATGACGTGGGGCATCCCATTGTGTGTCTACCTCATGAAGCAACAACGCCATCCCGACGGCCGTTCCTGGCTCCGACGGGTAGGGTCATGGGCTGATGCATCGGTGATGTGGGCTATAGGCTACGGTGCCACATGGGTCAGCAAATGGGGTATCGCCACTGTCCTGACGGGCGAGAACATCATCCGCGACGGTGCCAAGGAGTTCGCCCTCCGTGCCGGTGCCCAAATCGACTACTCCCGCCTCGATGCCGTCACCAACAATCTATCGCTCATCCCTTGGTATTACGTTGTCTATATCCTTATCTTGATGGGAATTCTCATGCTGTGGCGTTTCAACCGCAAAGGCCTCGGCACGGCCTTGCTCTGTCTGCTCACCGCCGTGCCGCCGTTGCTGTGGTATTTTGTCACCGCCGACCACTCCTACCTCCATAACTGGTTCACCTACCGCAGCCTTTCGGTCTGCCTGATGGCAGTATTCTTTGCCCTCACCGCCCTCGTGGACTGGCAACGCATTAAGCAATTAAGAATTAAACATTGACGGCAAGCTAATTTTCAATTCTCACTTTTCAATTTTCAATTCTCAATTTTCAATTCCTCCCCGTGATATTCAGTAGCCACATATTCCTCCTCTATTTCCTGCCGGCATTCCTGCTGCTCTACTTCCTTGTTCCCGTCAAGTGGCGCAACACTGTCCTGCTTGTCGCATCCATCGTCTTCTACGCTTGGGGCGCTCCTGATTTCATCCTTATCCTCTTGGCCTCCACCGTTGCCAATTTCTATCTGGTCAAAGCCATGCACCATGCAAAACGCTTAGGCCTGAAGAGACTCTACTGCACATTGGCCATCATCCTCAGCCTCGGCTTGCTGGCCTACTTCAAATACGCCAATTTCTTTGTCGACAATGTCAATGCCCTCCTCACCGCTTTCGGTCTTGGCGCCATGTCGTGGACAAAAGTCCTACTGCCTATCGGTATCAGTTTCTTCACTTTCCAATCCCTCACTTATGTGGTCGATACCTATCGCGGTGTCAACGCCCCCATGCAGCGGCTCACCGACTATGTGGTCTACATCATCATGTTCCCCCAACTCATCGCCGGCCCCATCGTGCGCTATACCGACATCGCCGACCAAATCACAGCCCGCCGCCGTTTGCGCTGGGACGAATGTCTGCAGGGATTCTACCGCTTCGTCATCGGCCTGAGCAAAAAGGTTCTTATTGCCGACGTCATTGGGCGTACCGTCGACATAGTCCTCGCCTCCGACCTCTCCTCGCTCGACTCTTCCACCGCCTGGATTACCATCATGGCCTACACCATGCAGCTCTATTTCGACTTCTCGGGCTACAGCGACATGGCCATCGGTCTGGGACGCATCATAGGATTCCGCTTCCCCGAAAACTTCGACAATCCATACAATTCGACCAGCATCACCGAGTTTTGGCGCCGCTGGCACATCACCCTCGGTGCCTTCATGCGCAACTACCTCTACATCCCTTTAGGCGGCAACCGTCACGGCACCGCTCGCACTTATCTCAACCTCTGGGTTGTTTTCCTTCTCAGCGGACTGTGGCACGGTGCCAGCTGGAACTTCGTCCTATGGGGAGCCTACCACGGCTTATTTCTCGTAGTGGAACGCATCCTGTCCCGCCACATCCCCCTATTCGATACCAAACGACGCCACCCCCTCTTCGTATTGCCCACCTTCATTATCCTACTTGTCGGCTGGGCCATCTTCCGTATTGAAGACCTCCCTTCCTGCTGGCTTTTCATCCAACGGCTCTTCGATTTCGGCAAGCCAATTTTCAATTCTCAATTCTCAATTTTCAATTCTCAATTCTACGTCACCCTCCTTGTCGCACTCTTTTTTGCTTTCCTCACCCTCTTCCCCTTCGGCAAACGGATGCAACGCTTTGCTTTCCACACCAACTATAGTCCCAAAGGCCACATCCCCGTATGGCTCACGGCCTGCCTGCTCTTCTTTTTCTGCCTCGGCGCACTGACCGCCACCGATTTCAGTCCATTCATCTATTTCCGATTCTGACACCATGCGCAATACGCCCAAGATACTCTGCCTTGTCACCATGACGCTCTTCCTGCTCACCATCCTGCAGGAAGCCACACATCTCATCAATGTCAAACCGCTCAAAGGGGCATACATCAGCACAGACAAGCCACAGTTCACCTTCAAAAATTTCATGGCAGGCGACTGGCAACATCAGATAGATGCATATAGCAAAGACCATCACGGCTTTCGCGAGCCCGCCATCCGTTTTTACAATCAATATCTCTGGTCCGTCTACCACCACTCCACCAACCCCGGCTCGGTGGTAGTGGGAAAGGACAATTATCTTTTCGAGCCCTATTTTGTGGATGAACACTACACCGGCTGCTTTCACCACTACTACCCCGACAGCATCCCGGACTACGAGAAACCCAATATCTTCTACTGTCGCATGAGCCGTCTGGCCAAACTGCAAGCCATACTTGAAGAACAGGGTGTACATCTCTTCCTCGCCCTCCTGCCCGGCAAGGAACGCATCTACCCCCAATATTTACCTGACCGCGGAGCAAAAGCCCACGGCGACCGTCTCTGGGGTCACCACCGCGCCTACGACTACTACAGCAACTCCCTCTACGATTTCCGCCACATTGATCTCTGCCACTGCTTTGACAGCCTCAACGGCCACACCCCATACCTCCTTTTCACCAAAACCGGCACCCATTGGAGCAACATTGCCAGCACCTACGCCTTCGACTCCATTATGCGCTACATGCAGACCTTCGGCCCCACAATCCGTCCCGTCACCCTCGGCCAGCCCTATTACAGCTCCACCCGTGAGCCAGACGCCGACCTTGACGACCTACTCAATAAAACTTTCCGTATCCCTGCCGAACGCAACCAATACGTCAATGTCACGCTTGCCGAACCTGCTCCCGAGCGCAACCCATCTCTGATAGTCATCGGCGACTCCTTCTTCTGGAACATCCTCTACAACTTCCCCATACAGGAACTCTTCTCTGATTTCCGCTACTGGTACTACTTCAGCACCATCTACTACGACCCCGCCCACGACAACGTCGCCGACATCGACCTTGTTGACGAGCTGCTTCGCACCGACTACGTCATGCTCTCCTACTGCACCGTGCAACTATATAACTGTGGCAACGGCTTTATCAACCGCGCACTCCTCGAACTCTGCTACGACCCCGACGAGATACAAGCCGTCCGCGACAGCCTAAGGCGTACCGCCTTGGGTGATAACACCAACTCGCAAAAAACCATTGACGAACTTATCGACCAAAACTTGGAGCAGTACTTCCCCGCTTTGGCAGAAAGCCATCCCACCAAGCGTTGCTCCCGACTCGCCGCCGTGACCGCGGCAAAGCTGCAATAACCCCCTCATCCCATCCCCACATCTCGGTCTCCCCCTTTCAACCCAAATCTGGCAACCAATTTCAGGGAAAGTCACAGAGTGCAAATCACGCAGGGTTTGCCCTCTGCCGAGACGAGAAAACGACAGTTGCGAAGAAACCGACCCATCCACAATATGTTGTTCGTTTCATTTCTGCAATCGCGACAAACGAGATATAACCAGTTCTTCATAACTGTCCTTCATTTCCTTTCCCAGGAAAGAATTGTGGATGAGCGTCTGCCATTTGGGGAGAGCCTTTTGAAGGCTGGCGACAAGGCGCAACACCACAACATCCTCCAACCCCATTGTTTTTGCAGCGTTCATAAAATCATCTAAACCCAATCTTGACTTTCGTCCGGAAAGAGAAAGTGCCAGCTCCTCGTCGTCCTTTGGATTGACAATGGCCGCATTGATGAGGTCGTATGCCGGTGTAAGGTGATAATCATTGGCAGGACGGTAAAGCGAAAAGTTCTTCAAGTGCATGTCGTTATTGCCGGTGACAAAGCAAAAAAGCAGCAGTTGCATATAGTTTGCAATGTCAAGTTTTGGGGTGCCGCTATACTGAACGATAACCTTTGCTATCTGCTCATACGACCCTTTGTATTTATATTCTGTGGGATGCAATGTCAGTTGGCACATATCTTCCATGTCTATCTTCTCACCGTCTTTAGTTCGGTCAATACGCTTGGTGATATAGCCCAGTCGGCCATCTGCCAAACGAATCAGACTGTGTGGCACAACATTGATTTTTGCCGCCTCTGCAAGGTGCATGGTCAAGTCCTCGTTTTCGGGCAGTTGCGGATAGTCTTCCGTCTGTGGCTTGAAGATATAGTCACCCCAAAGCCCCACTATAGTCAGTCGACTGCAATCCTCATGTTTGCTGAGGTTGAGTGACAGCTTTGGCTGCACACCAGTCAGCGATGTCTGTGCTCGGATAACTTGTTCGGCCAACTGGTCGAGCTCTTCATGCCGATATTCCAGCAACGGAACATTCTTTGTCCCAAAAAACTTACGGGCACATTTTGGGTGAAAGTCTTTCTGACCTTCTTCCAGTTCTTGATAGCAATAAAGACACTTACTCATCACACTTCATCTCCTATGTTTTGTCTCGAAACAACACTGACAGAGCCTATGCACTCTTTGCAACAGAGCAGCAACAATGACATACGATCGAGAATGCTTATGTCGGTATTGCGGAGAGCAATGTCGAGCAACCAACCCTCGGGTATCAGTCCATCGAAGAAAGGAAACAGAACGGGACTCACAAACGCTTCTGACTGCAAAGGGAATGTCAGACTGACAGGCTGCGCGTCGTCACGCATAAGGTACACATCGTCATAACAAAAATGATACTCGCCTCCATCTTCTGTCAGAACACCTGCAAAGACTCCTTTTCGGTATATATCTGCCTGTCTCATTGTCTTTTGGTTGCTGTTAATTCGTAATTGAACAAATCCAAAAGCTGATTCACCTTATCCATCCTTAGTGATGGCTTCCCCTGCTCCAGATTACGCACAAAACAGAGGCCAACCCCCGACTTCATAGCAAGCTCCTCCTGTGTAAGGCCATACTCCTTTCTGAGGGCTTTCACCACTTTTGATAATTGCGTTGTTCCCATATCCGATTATATTATTTCGGCTGCAAAATTACACAATATTTTTCACATTACATTATTTCGCATATAAAAAAGCATACATTTAATACTTTTATATGCTTTATAATATAATCCAGGAATCTTTTAGAGCAAAGCGGAGATTTGTAAAATGGAAAGGCTGACAATAACCGTTTTACCCCATTTTTCGTCTCGATGGCCGATATAAGCCCGGCCACTCTTCCGTCACTCCTTATTCCTCAGTTCTCCCATCGTTCTCCCATCGTTCTCCCATTTCAAAAGGAGAACTGAGGTCGAAGGGCAAGCGAAAGGACGGACCAAGGGCAGCGCAAAATGGACTTGGGTGCAGGTTGGGGAGGATTCGCGGAAAAGGACGCGCGGTGATAAGGAATGACGGGAATGGAGGCATCGTTTTTGCTGTGCCCTGACAACGGGGAAGCCGGAGTAACAGGAAGGGACTTCTATGAACTGCCTTGAAAAGGCATGTGTCGAAGCAGTATCTGGATAATGCCTAATGACCCATGGGGAATCAAGGCATTCAGTATTCGGTAATTTCGGAGAACTGGCGCCAACCAACGGCTTGATGGTAAGATTCGTAGGTGGCCGTGGGAACCCGCACGGGGATGTCGAGATCCACTTGGTCGAAGGAGGACTCGTCAAGCTTGGGGGGCTCGGGGTTTTGAGAGACGATATACTCTATACGTTTGCATCCAGCAAAAGCACCTTCACCAATATCCTTGATAGTGGAAGGGAGAGTGAGTCGCGTGATGCGATCGCATCCAGCAAAGGCAAAGTAGCGGATAGCCGTGACGGTGTAAACGGTAGTGTCGTCATCTTCAGGGTCGGCATGGCGACCGCGCGAACGGTCGGGAGTGACCACATCGGGAATAGTCAACTGTCCGGAGGGTTTGCGGAAGCCTTTCCAAGGCTGCTCTTCACTATTGCCTGGGTAAGTGACTTCAACAGTTGCACCGTTCTTGCCTCCAGTGGAAGTGATATAGAAGTAAAGTGTGTTGCCGCCAATCTTTTTGGCAAAGTCATATTCTTGAGCCTGTGAAAAACTAAAAGCTAAAAGGCAAAAACCAAAAAGACAGAATGCCAAACCTTTTGTGCCTATCTTATAATTTCTCTTTTGCATGACAGTACATTTTTTGCCACAGATAACGCCCATGTCGGAAAAATATTGTATCTTTGCAGTCCAAAACAGGGGTCGAAAAGGTTGGAAAGGTTCGCTTTGCTTAAAAGTTTAAAAATCTGAACGGTATACGCACCTTTAAGACCCTACAACACAAATTTTTTAAAACCTTACAATAATCATGGACACAAAAGAGATTGAAACACGTGTAGCGAAAGCACGAGAATTGCATGAGAAGGGAATGAACTGCTGCCAGGCAGTGGTGATGGCTTATGCCGACAAATTACCTATCGAAGCGGAAAACGCCATGAAGATGGCATCCCCTTTCGGACGCGGCATGTCGGGGTTGCGAGAGACCTGCGGCTGTGTGACTGGCATGGCCATGGTGTGCGGTTTGTGCGACCATACGATGATGGTGAAAGGGCTGGGCAACCGTTTCCGCGAAGAGAATGGAGACCTGAACTGCTTTAAGCTACTGCAGCTGCAAGGCAAAGACCATTCGTGCAACGATTTGGTGGCCTGTGCCGCCCGCCTGATTGGAGAGACTTTGTAGGGAATGCGTTAATTCGTTAACTCGTTAATGTGTTAATTCGTCAATCTATTAAACTGACAACGATTATGAGAAGATTTATCTTATTGATTGCGACGATGGCAGCATGGTGCGGCATGGCACAGACATTGCAGACTCCGTGGGCAGCCAAAGTTGACAAGGAGATGCCTCATCGCGAATACCCCCGTCCTATTATGCAGCGCAGCCAGTGGTTGTGCCTGAACGGGCAGTGGGACTATGCCGTGAAGGACAAGGGATGCCCCGAACCCACCCGCTGGGACGGGAAGATAACGGTGCCGTTCTGCATCGAGTCGCAGTTGTCGGGGGTGCAGAAGCCTTTGACAGAGAAAGAGGAGCTGTGGTATCACCGTGAGTTCACCGTCCCTGCCCGCTGGAAAGGACAGCACGTGATGTTGAACTTCGGCGCGGTGGACTGGCAAGCCGACGTGTATGTGAACGACATCCACATCGGGTGCCACAAGGGAGGATACACAGCCTTCGGGTTTGACATCACCCCGTATCTGAACCCCAAGGGGAGCCAGAAACTGGTGGTGAGGGTGTTTGACCCCACCAATAAGGGCTACCAGCCTGTGGGCAAGCAGACGCTCAACCCGCGCTCGATATGGTATACCGCCGTGAGCGGCATCTGGCAGACGGTGTGGCTGGAGCCTGTGGCGGAGAACCATCTGACCCATATCCGACCTACTGCCGATGTGGAACACAGCACCTTAGAGTTGACATTAGGCAGCAGTAAAAGCAACGACGGAAGCATAGTAGAGGCTACACTGACCGATGGAGACCGTATAGTGTCCACAGCCAAGGGGATGCCCAATGGCACCATGCGCCTGTCGGTGCCCGACGCTAAGCTGTGGAGCCCCGAGCGGCCTTTCCTATACGGACTGCGTCTGGTAATGCGCAAAGAAGGAAAGGTGATGGACGAGGTGAAGTCATACGCAGCCATGCGTTCCGTTGGCACCGGCAGCGATGCAGACAACGGGCATATGCGCTTACAGCTGAACAGAAAGAATTACTTCCAATACGGCCCGCTTGACCAAGGCTGGTATCCCGACGGTCTTTATACCGCCGCAACAGAAGAGGCCATGCTATATGACCTACAGGTGACCAAACAATTGGGCTTTAATATGATAAGGAAACATGTGAAGGTGGAACCCGACCGATGGTACTACCTTTGCGACAGCATCGGGCTGTTAGTGTGGCAAGACATGCCCAGCGGCGACTATGGCAACCAGTGGGAACCCTACAAGTATAACGGCGGTACCGACAGGCAACGCACCTCCGCTTCGGCAGCGAACTACTACAATGAGTGGCGGGAGATTGTGGAGCAATGTGGACAACATCCTTGTGTGGTGGTATGGGTGCCCTTCAACGAGGGCTGGGGTCAGTTTGAAACAGAGAAAGTGGTGGCCTTTACCAAAGAGATTGACCCCTCACGGCTGGTGAACCCCGCCAGCGGAGGCAACCACCGCGCATGTGGCGACATCTTCGATATGCACCACTACCCACAGCCGACCATGCCACTATGCGACCCAGGACGGGTGAACGTGCTGGGAGAATACGGGGGCATCGGACTGCCCCTGCCCGGACACCTGTGGAAGGAGAACCAAAACTGGGGCTACGTGAAATTCCAGAACCGCAGGGAGGTGACGGATGAATATATAAAGTATGCCAAGGAGTTGAAAGAACTGGTGAAGCAGGGCTACAGCGCGGCAGTATATACCCAGACCACCGACGTGGAGAGCGAGGTGAACGGCCTGCTGACCTACGACCGGAGGGAGCTGAAGGTGGTGGCTGAGGAGGTCCGTCGCGTCAACAGAGAAGTAATAGCAATCGTAAACAACATCAAGGATATGGAGACATACACACTTACCAACAAGAATGGAATGACTGCACGGGTGACAAATTACGGCGGTCGCATCATGTCGTTGCTTGTACCCGACCGCAACGGAAAGCTGCAGGACGTGGTATTGGGTTTTGACCAACAAGAGGACTATCTGCGAGAGAATCACTTGAGTGATTTCGGCGCAGCCATAGGCCGCTACGCCAACCGAATAGGCAACGGCCGCATTACTGTAGCCGGACAGACCTACCAACTGCCTCAGAACAATGGCCCACACTGTTTGCACGGTGGCCCTACGGGTTGGCAGTATCAGTTGTTTGAAGTAATCAATGTGACAGACAGCAGCATTGTGCTGGAACTTACCAGCCCACACGGAGACAACAATTTCCCTGGCTCAGTACACGTGAGGATGGTCTACACACTGACCGACGACAACACTCTGGACATCCAATATTCGGCCACCACCGATGCACCCACTGTCATCAACATGACCAATCACAGCTATTTCAATCTCAACGGAGACGGGAACACCACTACTATGAACCACCTGCTGACAATCAATGCCGACCGATATACGCCTATTGACGGTACATTTCTCCCGATTGGCAGTTTTGACAATGTGGAAGGAACACCTTTTGATTTCCGCACTGCAAAGAGAATAGGCCAGGACATAGAACTCGACAATGAGCAACTGCACAACGGCAAGGGATATGACCACAACTGGGTGCTGAACAGCCGTGGCAGTATCGACAAGCCTTGTGCACGACTGGAAAGTCCCACTACAGGAATCGTGATGGAAGTGTTTACCACCGAGCCAGGGATGCAGGTGTACACAGGCAATTTCCTTGATGGCACAGTGAAGGGGAAAGGAGGCATTGCTTATCAGCAGCGAAGTGCCGTATGTCTGGAGACACAGAAATACCCTAACAGTCCTAACAACAGTTGGGCGGAATCGAACGCTTTCCTTAATCCTGGAGAAAGGTATGAGAGCCACACACGATACCAGTTCAAGATATCGCGAGAGTAACAGAAAAAAAGGCAGTCCCCTGTAGGAGACTGCCTTTCAAACAGAACAACCATTAAGTAATTATTCGGCGAGTGCCATATATTTATCCACCTCGTTCCATTCGGGACTTTCGGGGTAGTTGTCTTTAATTTTCTGGAAGGCTTCGGCAGCGGATTTCTTGTCGTTGAGCTGCAGGTAAATCATTCCGGCTTTCCAAAGAGCAACGGGAGCGACAGTGAAATTCTCAGCGTTGGCAGCGGCGGCTTTCTCGTAATATTTCACAGCCTCGGTGGCGTTGCCTTGCTCGGCATAAGCATCGCCAATAAGCATCTGTGAAAGGGAACCAGTGAAGAGGTCTTTGCCTTTGTAAGACTTAAGATAGTCGATAGCCTCGTCGTATTTGCCCAGGTTGAGTTGGCAGATGCCAGCATAATACTTGGCCAAATTACCGGACTTGGTGCAGCTATACTCGTCGATAATTTCGGCAAAACCCATGAATTCTTCGGTGCCGTTGAGAGCCTTTTCGAAATCGCCCTCGTTGAACCATTGCTCAGCGGCAAACATGTCCTCGGCGGCGCGAACCTGACGGGGCTGGGCTACCAAAGCCACATAAGCCCATATTGCCAGAGCTACCACAATAACAGCGCAACCTACAATGGTGATAGTTTTTTTGTTCTTTTTAATGTACTGCTCGGTTTTGGCAATAACGCCGCTAACCTCAAGATTTTTCTCTTCGTTAGTTTCTTTCATTATGTTTAGTTTTTTTATTTTTCGAAAGTGCAAAATTAGTCATTTTTTTTCATTGGGACGAATATTTTTTATTCTTTGAGTTTTTTTTTATGTGATGAAATATTTTTAACATTTTACAAAATGCTACATGATAGTACGTTATGCATAGACAAAAGAAATTCTTTCAAAAAAAAAAGTTTTAATAGCTTTTTTTATTTATCTTTGCAAATTGGATATTTATGTATAGAATACCAAAAAAATAGAGATTATGAACACTAATATAAAATATCTCGGCATGGAACTGAGCAGTCCGATAGTAGCGGGCAGCTGCGGTCTCACAGCCAATATAGACAATCTCTGCAAAATGCAGGAATGCGGAGTCGGTGCAGTGGTTTTGAAATCCATTTTTGAGGAACAAATAATATATGATATAAAACGTAATACCCATATCCACGCACCTGTGGGAAACTACGGAGACAGCTATGAATACATTGCCCAACACGTGGCAGCCGACTCTGTGGCTAAATATTTCTCGCTAATACGTGAAGCCAAAGACAAACTTACCATTCCTGTCATTGGCAGCATTAACTGTTTCTCACATGAAAACTGGATTACCTATGCCAAGCAGTTCCAAGATTCGGGATGCGATGCGCTGGAGTTGAACATGGCCATTATGCCTTTTGACACCTCGCTTTCGGCTGACGATGTGGAGCGCACTTTCAGCAACATTATCCAGTCACTGCGCAAATCCATCTCCATTCCCATCAGCATCAAAGTCGGAACCTATTTTACCGACCTTGCCAAGTTTATGCAACAATTATCGTGGTCGGGTGTTCAAGGCATCACTATGTTTAACAAATCCCTACAAGTGGATATAGACATTGATGAAGAGTGCCTGCGCAACGCTGACTCGCTCACCCAACCCGGTGAGATATACAACACCCTGCGCTGGACAGCCATTTTGAGCAAGAAACTGCGTTGCGACCTATGTGCAACTACCGGTGTCAGCAACGCCCACGACGTAGTAAAACTTCTCCTTGCCGGAGCCACAGCCGTACAGGTGGCTTCCAGTCTCTATCGCAACGGTGTAGAGTATGTTAAAGAACTCAATGCCGGGCTGCAAAGCTGGATGGAGAAGAAAGGGTATGAAAACATCGACCAATTCCGCGGGAAACTGGCTCTTAAACAAAATGACAAGGCCAGTATGCTGATGCGCACTCAATTCATGAACTATTTTGCAGAAATCAAATAACACAATGAGTTTCAAGACCGTTTCACTGTAGAGAAGGAAAAACTCATATTATCACTCTCAACGAAAGAAAGAAACAAAATAATAATGTAAACACTATCACATCATGGACAACACACAAGAAAAAACCGTGAGCTTTTTCCGCTTCGAGGATCTTCGCATTTATGCCAAAGCCACCGACTACAGCACATGGATTATCAACAACATCGGGCATCCCGAGAACGACATGCAACGCAATCTTGTCAACTCTTTTTGCCATTCCTCCTACGATATCGCACTGAATATCGCCGAAGGATCCTCACGCAACAAGAACCAATTTGAGCACTACTTGAAGATTTCAAAATCTGCCATCCGCGAATGCATTGTATACACCACTGTTGCTTTCAACACCGGACTCTTCAATGAGGAAGAATGCAACCAATCGCGCGAATACCTGATGGAACTGACTCGCATGATTGGTGCCCTCATCATCTCGCTTCAACGTGGCAGCTCTCGTCGCCGTGAAGAATTTGAAAACGACGACAACGACACTACCGACGACACTACAAGCGATATCGACAACATTGATACCAATTTCTAATCACAAGTTCCCCAACTCCCCTACTCCTACCCCTCTTGTAGCACACTCATGTACCCTATATTAAATCATTTACATCACACTGAGACCGGCAATTTCTTTCTAATTGCCGGTCCTTGTGTCATAGAGGACGACTCGTCCCCTTTCCTGATTGCCGAAAAGCTTGTAGACATCACCGACAAGCTGGCAATCCCTTTTGCTTTTAAAGCCTCCTACCGCAAAGCCAATCGCTCACGTATCGACTCTTTCACCGGCATTGGTGACCAGGCAGGCTTGGACATTCTAAAAGCCATTAGAGAGCGTTTCTGCATCCCCGTGGTAACCGACATCCATACCGAACAAGAAGCTGCCATAGCAGCCCAATATGTCGACGTGTTGCAAATACCTGCATTCCTATGCAGGCAGACCTCATTGCTCGAAGCCGCTGCACAGACCGGAAAATGCGTAAACGTAAAAAAAGGCCAGTTCCTTTCGCCCGAAGCCATGACCCACGCAGTGGAGAAACTCAAATACTTCGGCAACGGAAATGTCATGCTGACCGAGCGTGGCACCACCTTCGGCTATCAAGACCTTGTGGTTGATTTCCGCGGCATTCCTTTGATGCAGAAAAACCAAGTTCCGGTAGTAGTTGACATCACCCATTCCCTTCAACGTCCCAACCAAACCTCAGGAGTCACTGGCGGCAATCCCGAGATGATCGAGACCATCGGTCGTGCAGCTGTAGCAGTGGGTTGTGACGGCCTCTTCATGGAAACCCACCCCAATCCTGCCGTAGCCAAATCAGACGGAGCCAACATGCTGCGACTCGACTTGGCTGAAGACCTGCTCAAAACATTGCTACGTATCCACAACGCCGCCACGAACCATTAATTTCTCCATCATCATGCTACTCAACTTAGAAAAGCCTATTGTCTTTTTCGACCTCGAAACCACTGGTGTCAATGTAGGCACCGACCACATTGTCGAAATATGCCTGTACAAGGTCAACCCAGACCAAAGCACAGAGCAACTGGTGCAACGCATCCGTCCCGTCGGAGCTGACGGCAAGACAATACACATCCCCGAAATAACCACAGCCATACACGGCATCAGCGATGCCGATGTGGCCGACAAACCCACATTCAGCCAATTGGCACCGACACTTGCCGACTTTATCGGTGATGCCGACCTCGCAGGGTACAATTCAAACAAATTCGATGTGCCTCTACTGGTAGAGGAATTTCTTCGCACAGGTCATAAATTCGACCTCAAATGCCGCCACCTTATCGATGTGCAGAACATCTTCCACAAAATGGAACAGCGAACCCTTAAGGCCGCTTACCGCTTTTATTGCGGGAAAAACCTGGATCACGCCCACTCCGCCGATGCTGACACTTTAGCCACATACGAAGTCCTCATGGCACAATTGGACCGCTATCAAGACAGCGAATACACCGCCCCTGATGGTACCGTGAGCAAACCTATCGTCAACGACATCGAACAACTCAGCCGATTCACCGTCAACAGCCAATGGGCAGACCTTGTAGGCCACATCGGCTATGACAAACAGCATCGCGAAATATTCAACTTCGGCAAACATAAAGGAAAGACCCTCGAGTCCGTTTTCTCCAGCGAACCTGCCTACTACGACTGGATGATGAAAGCAGACTTCCCCCTTTCCACAAAAGAGTGCATAAGCGAAGTATGGAAGCGCCGTCAAGAGAGAAAAATACAAGACCTAAAACTGCACTTCTCTTCCCAGGCCTAACCCTCCTCTAAACATCAACCCAAATCGGTCTTTGGAACACCGTCTCTAATTTTAACATTTACAAATATCATAATACCTGTCAAATTGAGGCCGTTTTTTCTAAAAACAGCCACTATATGATTTGTTTCCCAAATATTAAACCCAAATCGGTCATTAGGGTTAAAAAAAATTGTTTGGAGAATAAAAAAAATGTATATTTGCATACACAAATAAAACAGAATCGTACGCATCCATCACATACAAAACACATATTTACAACAGTTTATATTTATCATACCATTTAAACACAATAAAAAAAATGAAAAAATTATTACTTATTAGTATCATTCTGGCTTTAGGTTCAGCTGCGACTTTGTCAGCACAAACCTATAGTATAACCATGAGCATCACTAATCCAGACCATGGAATTATCCGCCAGAACAACATCGCTTATGTTGAAGAATCGGTGGGCTCAGGATGGTTTGTTTACTTTAGCTCTCTCACCCCAGGAACACCTTCATCCCGTGTAAAGGTTCCCGAAGGGTGGTCAATCAAAGATTTCCACATCATTGACACTACTGCCTACTTCTGCGGAACCAATACCAACAGCCATACGGCACTGCTTGGTCACTTCGGTATCCCGAATCTCGTGTCCGGCACAGGCAACATCACATTTCATTACAACATGAACATACTCGGCCTCGCTGTTTTGAACCGAATGGCCGTCAACGGGGACAAAAAGGCTGAAAATATCATTGCCATTGGGCTGGAAGACATTTACGATGACCCCGATACGAAAGGGGCAGACCATGTCCTTTATGTGGAAAACTACCATGGTTTAGGGTCTTGCCGACTATTTTTTAAAGAAGATAAAGATGAATTGTATTGGGATGTTGTCAAGACAGACAAATTTTTCGTAGTGGCCGGCACTGACAAGCCACTCGCAAATACGCTAATCCTGCGACGTGTGCCTGTCGGCACTCCCGCCACCTATTTCCTGACAGACTTCATAGTTCGGCACTGGTACCAATGCCCCGATTCTTTGTCCAGCGGTATATGCATGTCGGCTTTGAACAACGACTCTGTAATGATGGCTTTATACTATCAAACCCCACCCCGCACTGCACTGCGACTTTTCACACTCTCCGCCACTACAGGCCAAATGGACTACAATCAATACATCGGGGCAATGGCTTCCGGAGTCTTGTCTCTGGCACCTCCGCCAGACATGGCATACTTGAAGAACCGCAAGGAACTGATGCTTATCGACTCAATCTTATATGGCCAAAGTCAATTCTATCGGTTGGATCCTTACCCCACCTCATGGATGTACACACCTCAATATTACTACTATTTTAACCCCTACCCTCTTTCTGGCAATCTTCATTACTCTTCGTTGCACCCTGTTCCGCCAAACGGATTCATGGCTTCGGAAAGGGAGGGATGGTTGATGCTCGACCTCAGCACACTGCCTGCACCCAATTACTCAAACGGCTGCTTCTATTCATATACTACAGACATGTTTACTGACACTACCTACACCAAGCACACCGACACCAAGGGGAAAGATGTGCCTCATCAAATAATTTTCGGTTCAGTGATAAATAAGACCCTGCCCCATGAGTTACGTATCGGATGCCCATAAGCATAATAATAACCCATAGCATAATAATAAATCAAAATTCACCATAAAATCATGTATTATGAACAACAAATATTTATACACAATACTATCCCTAATAGCAATGGCGGCAGCCTTGAACGATGCTGCGGCGCAATGGCAACCAATTGTTGATTACCCAAACCCCAATTACCTATATCAAGAAATACCATGCCCTGAGAAGATAACACCCACCCGGGGATTTGATCCTCATCACTCCAGTAACGACGCCTTTTCACTTCCTTTTTTATGCGATTCAATCGCTCACTGGTATGCTTATGGGTGCCCTTTTTTATTCAAAGGGGAAGACAGCACAAAAACCGTGACCATAAAAGGGGTAGCCGCCTCACTCTATTATTTTAATCAAGAAATAAACGAATTCACTTACTATTTCGACAGGGATCATGATGTCACTGTGGTCATCTACAAGGCAAGCGTCGGAGTCCCAGAGTTGCAGGTGGTGAAAGAGCAGACATTCCACATAAACAGGGATAAGGTACCCGACATCATAATCAAATATCCCATCTACCAAGGCTCGGATCCACTTTATGACTCCTACGACCCGACAGACCCCGAAAACTACTACAAGTATTTCCATGAATTCTACTTCGACCAGCCCGTGACTGTGAAAGGTCTTTTTATCATAATAATGATTGAAAAACTTAACCCAGCAGATGCCTGGAGGTTAGATGTAAGGTCCGCTAGTCAAAGGTTATATGGATGGATTATCGGAGGAGTCCCGGAGGAATGTCAGATACCGGGGTACTATCCTTACATAGATTATACGCATAGCACTGTATATGTGATTGAATACCACCCTATGTATCGTGTCATTCCCGACTGGGACAGCACAAGGCTGACGACACCCTTCGAACAAGCGTATTTCCCCATCATCACGACCAACGACATCGAGCAGGCAAACGGGCAGAGCAGCCTGAGGGTGCAGCCCAATCCTGCAAGGGAGAAAGTGAATGTGGTATCGGATGAGGGAATACGTCACCTCGAAGTGATAGACATGAACGGACGGACGTTTATCCGCCGCACCTGCGAGGAAATGACACAGAGCGTGACGCTCGACATCAGCCATCTGCCAAGAGGCACCTACGCAGTGAGGGTGAAGACAAACCGAACCACCGCCACCGAGAAACTCATCGTGAAATAACCCGCCATCGGAAGATGGGCTCTCACCCACCGTCCCCGCGGCCACCCCTCTCTGAGGAACGGCCACGGGGACGACTTTTTGTCCGCAACACCCCTCCGCAAGCCCCGCCCCCAAACCGCTTCATAGCCATTCCTTCCCCCATCACAATCCTTCCCATCGAACTCTCACAAACTCAACAGTGATACGCTACGCCTTAACTTCGTTGATGTTGCTATAGCTCGGCATAGCAAGCTTTCTCTGCTCTCGCCTTACACAACGTTCGCCAGCGGTGCGGCCAATCTGCTCGAAACAAATACTAATCTGCCATGAACCCTAATGACCGATTTGGGATAAAAGAAGCCTCGAAAACACAATGTGCAAGGTTTTTGGGCAGAATAAAATATTTTTTCGTATCTTTGCAGTTTGGATTCTTTGTGCCGTAATGGCGCAAAGTGTTATTAATGTGCATGTAACAATGAAATAGAATCATATCATATATGAGTTACAAGGAGTATAAACAGCTTAACATGACCCAGATTGGCGAAGAGATTCGCAAGTTTTGGGAAGAGAACGAGACATTTGAGAAAGGGCAACAACTTGCCGAAGGGCATCCCTCATTCGTATTCTACGACGGTCCCCCGTCGGCTAATGGCAAACCCGGCATCCACCATGTGATGGCCCGCACGATTAAGGACGTATTCTGCCGCTACAAGGCGCAGAAGGGTTATTTCGTGGATCGCAAGGCCGGTTGGGACACCCACGGCTTGCCTGTGGAACTGGGCGTGGAGAAAAAGCTGGGCATCACCAAGGAGGATATCGGCAAAAAGATAAGCGTCGACGACTACAATCACGCTTGCCGCACCGAGGTGTTGCAATACAAAGACCTGTGGGACGAACTGACCAAGCAGATGGGCTACTGGATAGACCTGAAGCATCCCTACATCACATTTGAAAACTATTATATCGAGACCTTGTGGTTCCTGTTGAAGAAACTCTACGACAAGGGGTTGCTGTATAAGGGATACACCATCCAACCTTTCAGCCCCGCGGCAGGCACCGGCTTGTCAAGCCATGAGCTGAATCTGCCAGGTTGCTACCGCGACGTCAAGGATACCACCTGCGTAGCCATGTTCAGGATTTTGTCGGATTTGTCGGAGTGGCCAGACTTGTCGGACGGGTCGGACGTTCCCACTTATGCCATAGCTTGGACCACCACACCGTGGACACTGCCCTCGAACACGGCGTTGTGCGTGGGGCCGTCTATCGACTATGTGCTGGTGGAAACCACACATCCCTACAGCGGTGAAACCTGCCGTATTATTCTTGCCAAGGCTCTGATGGGCAACTTCTTTACCGAGGGCGAACCCGAAGAGAAGTCGAAACTGCTGCATTGCAAAGTGATAAAAGAGTGCAAAGGTACCGCATTGGAAGGCATAGCCTACGAACAACTTATCCCCTGGGTGAAACCCACCGTGGTGAATGCCGCCGAACAGAGCCACCGCACGGCTGTGGAGGGAGAAGCCTTCCGCATTATTCTGGGCGACTATGTAACCACCGAGGACGGTACAGGTATTGTCCATATTGCCCCCACTTTCGGTGCCGACGATGCCCGCGTGGCCAAGAAGGCCGGTATTGCAGACTTGCTGATGTATGACCGCGACGGCAAACAGGCCCCCATGGTGGACCGTACCGGAAAATTCTGGCGGATTGAAGACCTCGACCCTGAATGGGTAAAAGAGAATGTAGACCTGAATCTATACCAACAATATGCCGGCAAGTTTGTGAAGAACGCCTACGACTCTACCAAGACCGAGAAAGACATGAGTTTGGATGTGGAGCTGGTGGTCATGCTGAAAGAAGAGGGCAAATTGTTCAAGAGTGAAAAGCACACCCACAGCTATCCCCACTGCTGGCGCACAGACAAACCCGTACTTTACTATCCTTTAGACAGCTGGTTTATCCGCACTACAGCCATGCGCGACCGCATGATAGAGCTGAACAAGACCATCAATTGGAAACCCGAAGCCACCGGTACAGGCCGTTTCGGAAACTGGTTGGAGAATATTGTGGACTGGAACCTGAGCCGCAGCCGTTACTGGGGTACCCCGCTGCCTATTTGGCGCACCGAGGACGGTAAGGAAGAAATCTGCATCGGCAGCATTGAAGAGCTATGCCAGGAGATTGACAAGGCTGTGTCAGCCGGTTTCATGAAGAGCAACCCCTACCGCGAGGAGAAATATGACCTGCACAGACCTTATATCGATGATGTTGTGCTGGTGTCACCTTCGGGAAAGAAGATGATGCGCGAACCCGACTTGATTGACGTGTGGTTTGACAGTGGCGCCATGCCCTATGCTCAGATACATTATATGGGTGAAGAGCTGAAAGAAAGCCAGTTCCCAGCCGACTTTATTGCCGAAGGTGTGGATCAGACACGCGGTTGGTTCTACACACTGCATGCCATCGCCACCATGTGTTTCGACAACGTGGCTTTCAAGAACGTGATAAGCAACGGTCTGGTGCTTGACAAGAACGGAAATAAGATGTCCAAACGTCTTGGCAATGGCGTAGACCCCTTCGAGACCCTGAAGAAAGAGGGTCCCGACGCCACCCGCTGGTATATGATTACTAACAGCCAGCCTTGGGACAACCTGAAGTTCGACATCGAAGGTGTGGACGAGGTACGTCGCAAATTGTTCGGTACCCTATACAATACCTATAGTTTCTTTGCCCTGTATGCCAACATCGACGGTTTTGAGTATAAAGAGGCTGACCTGCCCATTGCCGAAAGACCCGAAATTGACCGCTGGATTTTGAGCGAGTTGAACACTTTGGTGAAGACTGTGGACGAAGCTTTTGCCGACTACGAACCCACGAAGGCCGGACGTGCCATACAGGAGTTTGTCGACGCCAACCTGAGTAACTGGTATGTGCGTCTGTGCCGCCGCCGTTTCTGGAAAGGCGACATGACCTCCGACAAGATTTCTGCCTACCAGACACTTTACACCTGCTTGGAGATTTTGGCACGCCTGATGTCGCCCATTGCCCCCTTCTTCAGTGAACGTCTGTTCTTGGATTTGAACAATGTCACCCACCGCATTGAGGCAGAATCGGTACACCATGTGGAATTCCCCGAGGTGCATGAGGAGATGATCGACAAAGCCCTCGAGGAGCGTATGCAGTTGGCTCAACATATCTGCTCCATGGGACTCTCGCTGCGCAAGAAAAGTAATCTGCGCGTGCGTCAACCCTTGGCAAAAATCATGCTTCCGGTGCAGAGCGAAGGCTTCCGCCAACAGGTGGAACTGGTTCAACATCTTATCTGTTCCGAACTGAACATCAAGAAAATTGAGTTTCTCTCGCCCGACAACGATATCCTTGTCAAGCGTATCAAACCCAATTTCAAGACCCTCGGTCCCCGTTATGGCAAAATCATGAAAGCCATCAGTGCCGAGATACAAGCTTTCTCGCAACAGCAAATCAACACCCTTGAGGCTGCAGGCCGCTGCGACCTGACCATTGAAGGACAACCCGTCGAGATACTGCTGAGCGACGTAGAGATTGCCACTCAAGACATTCCCGGCTGGGTGGTGGCCAACGACGGCAACCTGACTGTTGCCCTCGACATCACGGTGAGCGACGAGTTGAAGGCCGAAGGCATTGCCCGCGAACTGGTGAACCGTATCCAGAATATCCGCAAGGAAGACTTTGACGTGACCGACCGCATTACGGTTGACCTGCAAAGCGGTGAATGGGATGAAGCCGTGAAACAAAATATGGACTACATCTGTACCGAGACCCTCTGCACACGCCTGCAACTGCTGTCCTCAGTGGAGAACGGAACCACCATTGAGATTATCGAAGGCGTGAGTACCGGCATAGTCATTCAAAAAAGCAAATGACATGTTGAAACGTTAACTATAAAACGTAAAACATAAAATGGACAATATCATCGACATAATCAAGCATCTGGCTCATGAGTATCATGAAGAGACCGTGTGTTGGCGGCGATGGATGCACCAGCATCCGGAGTTGAGCCAACAGGAGTTCGGCACCATGGCCTTTGTGGCCGACAGGCTACAAGAGATGGGGTTGACGCCAAAGACCGGTATAGGCAAGACGGGTGTGATGGCGATGATTCGCGGAGGGAAGAATCCCGACGGTTACTGCATCGGGCTACGTGCCGACTACGACGCACTGCCTCTTACCGAGGTAACGGGGTTACCCTTTGCCTCGGAGAACCCCGGTGTGATGCACGCATGCGGCCACGACATGCACACCAGCACGCTGCTATGCGCTGCCAAAATCCTTACCACCATACGTGAAGAATTGGAAGGAAGCATCATGCTTATCTTCGAACCTTCGGAAGAGATGTATCCCGGCGGAGCCCGCATGATGATGGACGACGGTCTGTTCGACGAGGTGACACCCAACGAGATTTATTCCTTCCATTGTCTTCCCGAGATGGATTATGGCCGCATCGGCATGAAAAAAGGCCGCTACATGGCCTCGACCGATGAACTGTACTGGACCATCAAAGGCAAAGGGGGACACGGAGCCACTCCCCACATGAGTGTCGACCCCATCCTTATCGCCTCGCACATTGTGGTAGCCTTGCAGCAAATTGTGAGCCGCAACGCCGCGCCCATGATGCCCACAGTGTTGAGTTTCGGCAAGTTCATCGGCGAAGGACGCACCAACATCATCCCCGACGAGGTGAAGATGGAGGGTATCATCCGCACCTTCGACCCCCAATGGCGGCTCGACTGCCACGAGAAAATACGCAAAATAAGCTGCGGCATAGCCGAGAGTATGGGCGGAGAATGCGACCTGTTTATCGATTATGGCTACCCTCCCGTTATCAACGACGACGAGTGTACCCAACAGGTACACGACAACGGGGTAGCCTATATAGGAGAGGAAAACGTGGAATGGCTCGACCTCCGCATGACAGCCGAGGATTTTGCTTTCTTTGCCCAAAAGATTCCTGCCTGCTACTACCGTGTAGGCATACATATTCCAGGCACACCCTATAGCAATCTGCACCGACCTGACCTAATGGTCGACGAACGCTCAATGGAACTGGCCGGTGGTTTTGTGGCTTACAATGCTTTTACCGCCCTTAGAAACAAGATTAAACAGAACCTTTCATGAGTACCGAGGCCATAGACACCACCAAAGAACTGGGAACAAGAAACATTCGTTCCCTATTGTGGAAATATGCCTTACCCGCTGTGGTGACACAGATAATTGCCACGGTATATAATCTGGTCGACAGCATTTTCTTGGGTCATGCCGAAAACGGCCCCCTTATTCTTGCCGCCTTAGCCATCACCCTGCCCATCATGAATATTATCCATGCTTTCGGGTCATTGGTGGGAGCTGGAGCTTCGGCTCGTATGAGCATTGTTTTGGGACGGAAAGATGTTCGGTGGGCGGAAAAGATTTTGGGCAACAGTGTACACCTCACTTTCTTTTTCGGTGCCCTGTTTCTGTCCGCGGGCTACCTGTTCATGAAACCGATTCTCTCCTTGTTCGGAGCCTCTCCCACAACGATATCTTTTGCCCAGGAATATTTGGATATTGTGTTACCCGGAATGTTCCTCACCACCCTTACTTTCAATCTGTCGGGATTGATACGTGCCTCTGGCTATGCTTCCAAATCAATGTGGATACAAGTCAGTGGAGCCTTACTGAACATAGCTCTTGACGCCCTCTTCATTGTAGGGTTGGGCTGGGGCATCCGAGGCGGTGCTTGGGCTACAACAATTGCCATGGCCTTCTCCGCAGGTCTTGCGGTGATGCATTTTGTCAGCCCCAAGTCCTTTATCCGCTTCAAACGCCACTGCTGGGAACCCAAGATGTATATTGTCAAGAATATCCTTGCCATCGGCATCAGCCCCTTCTCTATGAACGTGGCAGCCTGTGCGGTTGTGGCACTGCTCAACTCACAGTTAATCCACTACGGAGGAGACCTGGCTGTCAGTGCCTATGGTGTGGTGAACCGTGTGGCCATGCTGGTAGTGATGATACTGCTGGGCATCTGCCAGGGAATGCAGCCCATAGCAGGCTACAACTATGGTGCCGGAAACAACCTACGGTTGAAGCATGTCTACATTCTGTCAATGAAATGGAATGTCGGAATTGGCATTTTGGGCATGTTGCTGGCGCTAATCTTCCCCCGTTTGCTTGTCATGATGATGAGCGACAACGAACAACTGATCTCTATTGCCATTCCCGCCATGCGATATCTCCTTGTCATGGCACCTTTGATTGGCTTTACCATCACCAATTCGCAATTCTTCCAATCCATTGACAAACCTTGGATAGCCATTGTTACCAGTCTTTCAAGACAAGTCATTTTCCTGATTCCTATGATGTATTTAGTGCCGATGCTATTCATGCAATTAGGAGGAGACGGGCTGTCGGGTGTGTGGTGCAGTTGCACAGTCAGCGACCTGTTGGGAGCTGTTCTTTCCGGTTTCTTGCTCCTCTCCCAGCGCAAGGTATTTGTTCCAGGGTATATACCCCCTGAACGCAAACCCCGAAAAGAACGTGGACCCAATGGACTAATCACCAAATAAACAACCTTTAATGCAAACCAATACTATATGAAAAGATACATTTTACTCATTGTCATCCTTATCGGAGCCCAGATGGCATGGGCTCAAGACGAGAGCAGACGTGTACTATTCATCGGCAATAGCTACACAGAAGTCAACAATCTCCCGCTATTGGTAAAGAATGCTGCCGAGAGTGTGGGAGATCGTATTGAATACGAAAGCAACACCCCGGGAGGGTGTACATTCCAACAACACTGCATCAACCAATCCATGGACATGATTTGCCAAGGTGGATGGGATGTCGTGGTGTTGCAGGAGCAAAGCCAGTTGCCTTCATTCCCGCAATTCCAAGTGGAGGCCGAGTGTTTCCCTTATGCCCATCAGCTAATCGATTCGGTTTACGCCAACAACGAGAATGGAGAGGCAATGCTTTATATGACATGGGGACGGGAAAACGGCGACCCACAAAACGCCACCGTCTTCCCCCCTTTGGCCACATATGAGGGTATGGACAGCCTGCTGTATGAACGCTATATGTATATGGGTCGGACTTACGATGCTTCCATCTGTCCCGTGGGAAGGGTATGGCGCTATCTGCGTACAAACAACCGAGACATCCAACTCTACGCTAACGATGGAAGCCATCCCTCGCTCGAAGGCAGTTATGCAGCAGCCTGTGCATTCTACACCCTCATCTTCCGCAAATCGCCACAGCTCATCTCCTTTAACCCCGGCATTGACGAAGAAAATGCCCGTGCCATCCGCGAAGCTGTACAAACCGTGGTCTTCGACACCCTCTGCTTTTGGTTGAGACAATGTCCAATAGACACTACACAAACTGACACCATACAGACCGACACCACACAGACCGACACCACACAGGTTGATACCGTTGCCTCTGGCATCAATTTCCAATTTCCTGAACACAAAACACAGATTACCGTCTACCCAAATCCAGCCACAACTGAGGCAACCATTGTTGTTGATGGCCCGGCACACTGCTTCGACGCTGTCCTTTACGACATGAATGGCCGCCGCTTGCGAGCATGCAAACTCAACCAACCCACCTCCGTCATTGACATGAACGACCTTGCCCCGGGCATCTACCTGCTCTCAATCCTGTCGCGAACTGACACCCGCACAATCAGGTTAGTCAAACAATAATCGCTCCCGTTCATGAAAAAGGCCATTCTCATACTGATTTTATCACTGACTGTTTTCTTGACGGCAACAGCCCAAGACACTTCAACAATCTCAGACCTGCGTCCTAAAGTGGGATTGGCATTGAGTGGCGGAGGTGCCAAGGGTGCCGCCCATATCGGTGTACTGAAATATCTTGATGAAATTGGCATCCCTATTGACTATGTAGCGGGAACCAGCATGGGTTCCATTATTGGAGGGCTATACGCTTTGGGTTACACTCCCGACGAGATGGCCACGCTCATTGCCGACATGGACTGGTCTATATACATGAGCAACAATGTCGACCGTTACTACCAGTCATCCACCGCAAGAGCCCGACAAAGCACCTACCTCTTCTCCGTACCTTTCGGGGCTGGCAATTTCGAAGAACGCTCCTTCAACATTCTCTCTACACTGCCCAGCGGAGTCATTAACGGGGCAAGCCTTATCAACCTATTCAGCCAACTGAGCATAGGCTACAACGATTCCATGGACTTCCGGCAATTACCCATTCCCTTCTGCTGTATGGCGACCGACATCCTCACCGGTGACTCAGTTATTCTCGACCACGGACAATTTCCAAAAGCCATACGTTCAAGCATGGCTATACCTGGTGTCTTCTCGCCCGTCGAATGGGAAGGCCGACTCTTGGCCGATGGTGGTTTGGTAAACAACTTCCCTGCCGACCTTTGCATGAGAATGGGTGCCGATTATGTCATCGGAATCGAACTGGCCGAAGAACTCCGCTCCGACCCTGAAGAATTGAAATCACTTCCCCAACAACTATCCCAATACCTCAGCATTGCCGTGCAGAACAACCGCAGCGAAAACCGCAAACTCTGTGACATCTACATGCATCCTGACATCACAGGATACAACATGCTTAGCTTCACCAAAAGTGCCATTGACACCATGGTTATGCGGGGATACTTGTGTGCCCATGCCCACCGTAAAGAGCTGTTCGAACTAAAAGCAATGCTTGAGCAATATGGCCACTGCCAAAAGACCCTCCAATCCCCTCGCGTCAAGGCACTTCAGCCCAACGACTCCATCTGGTTATCCTCGGTTTTATACAAAGGCGTACTTCCCTCAGATGCCCACTGGCTTATTAATAAAGGCGGTCTCCAAAGCGGCACTGCTTCCTCTCTCAACCAAATTCAAAAAGCCATAGGCATACTCATGGGTACCGAAGCTTATTCCAGCATTCTCTACAACCTATACCCAATTGACAGTAATGCTATCGATAGTACAAAATTATTGGATCAATATCGGCTAATCATCACCTTCGAACCCGCCGAACCTCATCTGCTCTCCTTGGGTTTCCGCTATGATTCCCAAGAAAAAGCCGCACTCCTTCTCCATCTCGGCATCAATGAACAGAAACTCTCAGGCTTCAAACTGAGGATTGATGCTAACCTAAACTACAACATCCGATTGGGTACAAAATTGTCATGGTGCAATCTGGGACTTGGCGATATCAACTTAGCCTACCGCTACCACAACAGCACTATTAATCTCGGTTCATCCGATACATCAGGCTATTCCATCTGGAAAGTAAACCATCATAACTTCAGCCTGTACCTGTCCGAGTTCCATCTCCGTAATATCACTTTCGCCTTCGGTATCGACGAAGACATCTATTCCAACCTCAATAGTTTCTCCCTTGACAATATTCTTTATGACGGAATTTTCCACTTCGACAACGCACGAGGTTTCTTTGGTGCATTCTTCCACAGCATTTTTGACAACCTTGACAACGCCTACTTCGCCACTCGCGGCATCTATTGCAATGCTGACTTTGGCTGGCACATCGACAATAAATACATCTTCAAACAATTAGATCTCAGCTTTCTTGACTTCAGCATCGCTGCGCAAACCTACCTGCAGGCAAATTCAAAGCTAACATTTATCCCTCAAATCTCCTCCCGACTGGTGCTGGGCAAAAATTCGGCTTGGTACGACAACCTCATTGGCGGAACCATCTCTGGCCGCTACCTTGACCATCAACTTGCTTTCGTCGGACTTAACCGGCCTATCCATGTCGACGACTTCGCAGCCATCGCCCGTGTCGATATTCGTTATCAACTCTTTCAGAAATTCTATCTCTACTTCATGCCCAATGTCATCTACACATCCGACTGGCCAAAACGGCTTGAAGCATCCCATCATTTCAACTATGGTTTCGCCCTTCGTGCCGCTTACAATAGCCCGTTGGGGCCTGTGTCTCTCGACTTCAACTGGAACAGTTTCAATCGCCGCGTTGGCCTATACCTCAACATTGGCTATGTTTTCTGATACATCCCATTATACTATGATATACAACACCTTTTCCATACCCGCCACAGCCGACCGCTACCTTGTCATCTCCCAAAAGCAAGAACTGCTTGACATTATCGAACAAGGCACACTGCAAAACTCTCCCTTCTTCATCCTTGGTGGAGGAAGCAACATCGTCTTCACCGACCATTATCACGGCACCATTCTCCACCTCGAAAACAAAGGCATAAACCTTCTTTCCGAAAATCCAGAAACCGGTGATATCTTAATTCAAGCCGCTGCTGGCGAAAACTGGGATACTTTTGTTCAATACAGCATCGCCAACCAATGGTACGGTGCTGAAAACCTCACTGCCATTCCCGGCACCGTCGGAGCATCACCCGTTCAAAATGTCGGTGCCTACGGTGTCGAAGCCAAAGACATCATCCATTCCGTCCAAGCCATTGACACTACCACAGGCCAAGAACGCACATTTCTCAACGACGAATGCCAATTCGGCTACCGCTCCAGCATTTTCAAAAAAAAATACGGAAACCAATACGTCGTCTGGTCCGTCACTTTCCGTCTACAATCCACATACAAACCTGATATCCGCTACAAAGCCCTATCCGAAGCACTGACAACTGCGGGCATTGACCATCCCACACCCCGCCAACTCTCCGACACCATCGCCACTCTCCGATGGAGCAAACTCCCCCGTCCAGAAGAAACCGGCAGTGCTGGCAGTTTCTTCAAAAACCCCATCGTCACCACTGACCACTACAACCAACTCAAATCCCGCTATCCCGACATCGTAGCCTATCCCGTCCCCGATGGTTTCAAACTGGCTGCCGGATGGCTCATAGAGCATGCCGGCTGGAAAGGCCGCTCCTTAGGCCGTTGCGGTGTATACCACAAACAAGCCCTCATCCTGGTCAATCTCGGCGGTTGCACAGGCAACGAAGTCGTTGCCCTCGCCGATGCCATCACCGCCGATGTCCAAAAACTTTTTGGCGTCACCCTCGAAAAAGAAGCAATCATCATTTAATATTCATCCCATGAACCCTACCGACAATCACACCGAAATATTCTGGAACTGGTTTGTTGCCAACAGCGAGCGTCTAACCATGCTCAACGACCTTGACGAGCCTGCCCGCCAACAGCTCTTAGACGAGATGCAGCACCAACTATCCGCCTACCACGACGGTCTCACCTTCGAAATCGGCGACCAGACTGCCCAAGGACGTACCCTCACCATCAGTGCCGAAGGCGATTTCGACCTTTTCCGCCATGTCATTGAACTGACCGACAACGCACCCGATGTAGACTGGTGGGAAATCATCCCCTTCCGCCAACCCAAAGGCAAAGCCCTCAAAGTGTTATTCGACAAATACCGCTTCGAAACCGCAAAAATGGCTTTCATGCAACTCGAAAACGAAGAAGAACCCGACATCATCGGGCTGCGTATTGCCATTCCCGACCTCGCCAACGGTATGAGTCCACGCCGCGACCAACTCGAAGACGACGACCTCCTTGTCGGTGTATATGTCACCATCGAAGCACTCATAGGCGAATTCGACTGCACCACGCTCATCGGCTACATAGAACTCTGCCCCATGCCCAAGGAACCCTTCAAATCCGGCTTTCGTCCACTGGACGACCTGCCCGAATTTGTCGAATGGTTCAAACACTCCCGCGACAAAGAATAGCCCCCTAACCTCACCCGCCACCTCCCCACAGCAACAAAAAAGGACAATCATCCTCCACCGTACACCTTACATAATAGGCAGTAACAAGGGGTAATAGACACTGAAAACAGAAACCTCGAAAGAAAAATTTTATCTAATTGAAAAAAAAATCGTATCTTTGCATACGTTAAACAGAATACTAATTTAATTAATCAATAATACAATGAGCAAAGTAGATGTTCTGCTGGGTCTCCAATGGGGTGATGAAGGCAAAGGCAAAATTGTCGATGTCCTAACTCCCGACTATGATGTCATAGCCCGTTTTCAGGGAGGTCCCAATGCAGGCCATACCATAGAATTCAATGGCATTAAACACGTTCTGCACATAATCCCCTCTGGCATATTCCACGAAGACAAACTGAACGTAATCGGCAATGGTGTACTCATCGAACCCAACATCTTCAAACACGAAGTCGAAGCCCTTCTTCAACGAGGTGTCGATGCTACCAAAAACCTTTATATCTCAAAGAAAGCGCATCTCATCCTCCCCTCCCACCGTCTCCTCGATGCCGCCAACGAGCAAGCCAAAGGCAATGCCAAGATAGGCTCCACCCTCAAAGGCATTGGCCCCGCCTATACCGACAAGATTGCACGCAGCGGTCTCCGCGTAGGCGACATTACCGCCATCGACTTCCGCGAAAAATACGAACTTCTCAAGTGCCAGCACCTGCAGACTGCCCACACCCTCAAATTCGACATCGCCTCCTTCACCATCGACGGTATGGCCATCGACGAATACGAGAAAACCTGGCTCGAATCGCTCCAACTGCTTAAAAAGTTCCAACTTATCAACAGCGAATACTTCATCAACAAATGCCTCAACGAAGGCAAAAAAGTATTGGCCGAAGGTGCCCAAGGCTCCATGCTCGACATTGACTTTGGTTCATACCCCTTCGTCACCTCTTCCAGCACCATCACCGCTGGTGTATGCTCAGGCCTCGGCGTAGCCCCTTCTCGCATTGGCCGCGTCATGGGTATCAGCAAAGCCTACTGCACCCGTGTCGGAGCTGGTCCCTTCCCTACCGAGCTTTTCGACGAAACAGGAAAACTACTTTGCGACCTCGGACATGAATACGGCGCCACCACGGGCCGTCCCCGCCGTTGCGGCTGGATCGACATCCCTGCCCTGCGCTATGCCTGCATGCTCAACGGTGTTACCGACCTCTTCGTCACCAAACCCGACGTGATGAACGACTTCGACGAAATAAAGATGTGCGTCCACTATGAAATCGAGGGGAACTGCACCGACGAGATTCCTTTCGAATTCAACGAAGTGGAAATCAAACCTCAGCTCCGCTCTTTCCCCGGATGGAAACAAAGCCTGCAAGGCATCACCGAATACAAAGCCCTGCCCCAAAACCTCCTCAACTATCTCGACGCTCTCGAAATCGCTACCGGTGTACACGTCAAAGCTGTATCCATCAGCCCCGACCGCAAAGACGTCCTTTTCAAATAGTGCTGTGCAACAACAATACCAGTCCGCCACAAAGTAACACATATCAACACGTTAACACAAAGGACAAATATTTTTTTAACTTTTGAAACAATAAAAAAATAAATATCTCGTTTTTGAGGGCAAAATATTTTGAATAAATGAAAAAGATAGTTCTTTTGCTCCTTCTTGTCTTACCATTGACGACAATGGCTCAGACCAAGATTAAAGAGACCCAAGTGCCCAAATCCGTTTTGAATGCACTGGACAGAAAGTACGACTCCTACAAGGTGAAGACATGGTATCGCTCACCCGGACAATATGTTGCCGAGTTTGTCTACGACGGACAAAACGGTCGTGCCTACTTCACCCACAACGGCGACTGGCAATACAGTTCCTTCCCCACCAAACAAGAAGACTGCCCCACAGCCATGAACCGCTACTTCATCGACAATTATCCCGGCTACCGCATTCGCTCCATCGACTACGTTGAACAAATGGACGGCGATGTCTACTACCGCATGATGATAGTCAAAACCGGTGTAGGCTATGAGGACAACGAACTTATTTTCGACCCCCGTGGCCGACTCCAAAAGAGCAACGCCCCCGACCCCGATGCCGTGAAGCGTGAATTCTACACCCTCAACAACCCCGACGACGACGTTGCTGACGAACACCTCCGCAACCTCAAGAGCAACAAAGGCGGCAAACGCCCTGCACCCGTTGAAGACATGCCCGAAGTTGTCAGCATCGACACCTCCTCCGACATCACTGCCCATTTCACCAAAATCTGCCCTCCCTCCAAAGTTGTCGAAGGTCCCGAATGGGTCAACCGTGTCCCCAACTTGGTCGTGGCATACTACATCAACCGTCAAGGCGTGGAAATGGAAGAAGTCTACGATGTCGCATCCGATGCCCACATCATGACCGGCAAAGTACTTGACAAGAACCACTACACCGCTGCCATTGTCAAATATCTTCAGCAGAAATACAAAGGGGAAACCTACAAGATTGAACGCATGATTGTCTACACCTACGACTCCAAATGGCGTGTCGACGGCAAGAAACCCAAACCCTACACCTATGTAGTCATCAGCCAGAAAGTCCGTGGTCTGGGCAACAAACTCAAATACACCCGCATGGAGTTCGACTCCGCCGGCAACTTTACCAGTCTGCTCTCACAGCCACTCGACAAAAACGATATTCAATAACTTGTTTCATAATAAATGTGGGGCTCTGCCACTTGTTGGCAGAGCTTTTTTATTCCAAACCGCTGAACCATGAAATCCTCCGAGCCTCCCCTATGCATGTACGGCCCGCCCGAAATGCTATTCCGACGGAAAGAAAAAGCCGAGCAACAACTACTTAAACAAATCGAAGTCGTCGCGGCAGTGCTACGCAACGGCAACAGCATCCTTGCCACCCAACGCGGTTACGGTCCTTGGCAAGGTTGGTGGGAATTCCCCGGTGGCAAAGTCAAACCCGGTGAAACACGCCATCAAGCCCTCATCCGCGAACTGCGCGAAGAAATGGACACCGACATCATCATAGACCGCTACCTCACCACCGTCGAGTACGACTATCCCGAATTCCATCTCACCATGCATTGCTACCTCTGCCACCTGGCCTCAGGCACCTTCACACTCAAAGAGCACCTCTCTGCCCGCTGGCTCACAGCCGACAACCTCCAAACCGTACAATGGCTCCCCGCCGACCAAGACCTCATAGCCGACCTCGCCTCCCTACTTGACCCACAAAAAAGCAATACCCTATAACACCCAGAGAGCGAATCAAAGCATGTCTTCGGATTCATCGAACAAACAATGGGTAGCCTAATTCGGAATGATATGGGTCAAAGCCAACATTGCATTGACAAAATCTGGTATAAAAATATGTGTAAATTGGTGCAAACAAATAAAGACAAACCAAATTCAACCAATACATAACAAGCAAATTATAAGACAGTTACACCACCCCGACAAAAATATGGTTAATTATTCACTGTCAAATAAAAAAATAATCGTATTTTTGCAATCGTAAACTTAATGTTAAGCAACGGTCGTTTGGCAGATTAATGGGTTCTGTCTGTTTTCACGGCTGAAAAAGTAAAAATAGAACCCACCCTATCAAATGTTTTTATCCTATGTACAAAAACTTTAAGAAAATGGCAATGCTGCTCTTTGTGGCAGCCACCATGCTCACTGTCGCTTGCTCAAAGGAAAACAATGGTGGCAACTCTGGCAGCGGAGAAAACACATTCACCATGGCTAAAGCCGATGTTACCTACCGGCTCACTGTTGAATCCTCGAGCGTCGAAGCACTACGCAATGCCTACGATGTCTTCATCGACTTCTACGACGCCAACGGCCAAATCCAAACCACGACGGAAGTCAATGCCGACAACCTGAATTGGAACAAGAGCCTTACTCTGACTACTTTCCCCGCATGGTACGGAACCCAGTTCCGTCTGGTTCCCAAGAGTGACCTCAGCGGTGTGGCCGAAGATGCTAAGTTCAACTTCACCGCCACTCTCGAAACGAAGGGCACTGGCACCTCCACCACTGGCAAGACCCGCTCCGTGGGCGAAGACAAACAGCAGATTGTCCATACGGGCATAAAACCACACAATGGACGTTCTTACAAGAAATGCTGCCGTTTTCAGGTTCAATCCGACGGCACCTACCACAGTAGCATGGAATGGGAATAGCATAAACACTTAAAATTAGTATAACCACTTTAAACAATAATACAATGAAAAAAATCTTTGCAATGCTCACCGTCATTCTTTTCTGCGGCACGATGATGGTCTCCTGCAACAAGGAAAACAACACCAACAACACCCAGTACCCCACCAAAGCCGATATGGCTGGCACTTGGGAGGGCTCTTTCCAGGGATCCACTACCATTGGGAACGCCCCCGAGAACTACACTATCAACTGGGTCCTCACACTCAACCCCGAAGGTTCCAGCAATGTTGGAAGCCTCAAATACACTGCCAAATTCGCCACCTTACAGGATCTTTCCAATGAGGTGATTGTCAATGACTACTATCCCTTCCAAAATGCCATGCAAGGTCGCATAAAACTCACCGGAAACATGATGGCGGGAATCGTAGAAGACATGATTGATTTCGACATCGACCTCAAAGCCCATACCTTTAAGGGAATCCTCGAGGTTCACACCAGTCTGGATGAGGAATCGGTCAGCCTTGGCGGCGAAACCACCCTCAAAAAGAAATAAGACAACAATAGACAAACACGCATACCGCCCACTCTTCGTCAAAAAAAGAGTGGGCGGTTGCGCATAATAATGATTTAGTCTATAATTCTGGCAAATCCAGTTTCTAAAATAGATAGTCAAATATTGGTGTCCGATTAAAATCATAAATGAGCGAATTCCTTATTTGATTACGCTGATACAGAGGTATCATACATAAAGGTGTCAACTGTGTGGCTGATGTAAGCCCTCCCCCTACGAGAAATCCAGTT